>JAESGJ010000162.1_pt1 | contig 87303 bp, 78 predicted proteins | sample 9266241 | NCBI WGS metagenome assembly JAESGJ01 (sample SAMN14514841, study PRJNA621669) | algae metagenome | isolation source: Brasilonema octagenarum HA4186-MV1 and co-occurring heterotrophs from wet... | place: USA: Manoa Valley, Hawaii | collected 2009-07-20
ACGAGCCAAACGAGACGCAGACGCCAAACGCTCAGCCTCCTCCAACGAACGAACACGAAGACCGTTCTCCTTGAACACGGTCAGGGCGCCGGCCATGGCGCCGATCTCGTCCTTGCGCGCGCCATGCGGCACCGCGACAGCGAGATCACCCTCGGCCATCATCTTCATCACCTGCGTCATCTCGCCGATCGGGCCAGTGACGCGCCGATGGACGAGGACGTAGCCGAAGCCGGTCAGGAGCACGGTGCCGAGGAAGAGGCCGGAGAACATCAGAAGCGTCTGTGTGGCAGCGGCGGCATCCGCGCCGGCGCGCTGGTTCAGCACGTCGATCGCGACGCTGGCGACATCGCCGACCGTGTCGAGCGCCGGCACGACCGATTCGCGCCATTTCTCCGTGCTCATGCCCGTCGTCGACCCTGAGGTCAGCGTCTGGATCAGCCCATCCTTCATCGTCTTGAAGGGACCGTTGAAATAGGTGCTCTCGGCCTTGGCGACCGCATTGTGCAGTTCCGGCGCGGCCTGCGGCGAGCCGGCGATGGCGCGCAGGGAAGCCCAGGCGAAGGTGCTGCGCGCCTCGGCGATGGTGATCGCGCTGGTCTCCTTGGCGTCGAAGGGGCGGTTCTGCGCCAGGATCGAGCTGACCATCTGGCCGCTGGTTCCGGCGACGGCGCGGACCGACCAGGCGAGCGCCCGCGTGATCACGAGTTCGGACAGACCGGGGCTGAGGCTGCGGATATCGCCCTCGACGACGGCGGAAGCGCCTTCGAGCGCCTGGAGATAGACGTCGCCGACGGCGATGACGCGGGCCGGCAACGCCTTGTCGCGCGCGGCGGGCTCGAGCCTGGCCTGGGCGCCCACGCTCTCGCGGAGCTTGCCGTAATCGGCGAAAGAGGTGCGCAACGGCGCGGCGCTGGCCGCGAGACCGGCGGAGGCGGCCTTGTCCAGCGCCGGCTGGGCCAGCGCCATCGCGGCGTCGACCTCCTTGCCGCGCGCCAGATAGGTCGAGATCGAGCTCTGGTTCTTGTCGAGCGGCTGCAGCACCGCGGTCTGCAGCGAGGCGCGTTCGTAGCGGGCGGCGACCAGGGCGTCGAACAGGCTCTTGTTGAGCTTGGCGAGTTCGGCTGCCTGGACGGCCGCATTGCGCTGGGCATAGGAGGTCCAGATCTCCTGGCCGCAAAGCGCGGCCGTGAGCAGCCCCATCACGCCGATCAGGCATGCGAGCGTCGACCTGATCGACAGGTTGGATATCGACGACATTCTGCGCGGCCCCCGCTCGCCTGAAAACCGCCCGGCCAAGTGCGGGCGTGGCGATCGGTTAAAAATGCAGCAGAAGCCTTGCGATTACGTTTACGATCGCTTTACCGACCCAGGATTGGATCGATCCGGATTTTGAACTACAGGTTGAACACCCGGTGCGGCACGAATTCGCCCTGTGCGATCGCGCCGGTCGCGATCAATACGCCCCCGCAGGTCGCATGGACGGCGGCCGCCTCGACGGGAGCGTCGCGCCCGCGCAAAAGGACGCTCTGGCCGCGCTTGAGGCGCAGCGCCGCGTCGCGATGGACCGCGACCTCCGGAATCAGCGTGAGAGCGGCTTTGACCGGCAGCAGGGCGTCCTCGGGGCGCTCGCGCAGCGCCTCGACGCCAGCCGCCCCGGCGATGCCGAAGGGCCCGACACGGGTGCGCCGGAGATGGGCGACATGGCCGAGACAGCCCAGCTCCAAGCCGAGATCGCGCGCGATGGCGCGGACATAGGTGCCCTTGCCGCATTCGGCCTCGAAGGTCGTCGTCGCGCCATCATGCGAGACGATGCGCAAAGCGTCGATCTCGACCGGGCGGGCCGACAGGGCGACCTCCTCGCCCTCGCGGGCGAGGTCGTAAGCGCGCTCGCCGGCGATCTTGATCGCCGAGAATTTCGGCGGCACCTGCTGGATCGTACCGGTGAAACGCGGCAGCAGCGCCGCGATGGCGGCCTCGCCCGGGCGCGAATCCGAGGTCGCGACGACCTTTCCCTCGGTGTCGTCGGTGTCGGTCTGCGTGCCCCAGGCGACGGTGAATTGATAGGCCTTGCGCCCATCCATGACGAAGGGGACGGTCTTGGTCGCCTCGCCGAGCGCGATTGGCAGCAAGCCGGAGGCCAGCGGGTCGAGCGTGCCGGCATGGCCCGCCTTCTTGGCCGAGAAGGCGCGCTTGACCACGGCGACCGCATGGGTCGAGGTCATGCCGACCGGCTTGTCGAGCACGACCCAGCCATGCACGTCGCGTTTCTTGGGGCGCGGCGCCGGGGCCTGGCCACCGTCTTCGGCGCGCGCGAGCATGCCCTCCTCGGCGGCGGCCTCACTCATCGTCGCTCTCCTTCGGATCGAGCCGGAACGGCTGCTTCAGGACGTCGCGGCGCACTTTCTCGGATTCGAGCAGCGCATCGACCCGCTCGGCCTCGGCAAAACTCTCATCCTGCAGGAAGCGGACATCGGGGGCATATTTCAGATTCACGCGATGGGCGATCTCGCCTCGGATGTATTTCTTGTGCGCCGTCAGCGCCTTGAGCACCGGCCCGACATCGCCGCCGCCGAGCGGCATGATGTAGCAGGTCGCGAGCTTGAGATCGGGCGTCAGCCGGACTTCGGGCACAGTGACGACGTGCTTCGACAGCACCTCGTCATGGATGTCGCCGCGCGCGAGCATGTCGGCGAGCGCATGCCGGATCAGTTCGCCGACACGGAGCTGGCGCTGCGACGGGCCGGAGGGTTTTGCAGGTCTGGCCATGGTTCTCGTTCTCCGGGATCGGACCGGACGGACGGTTCAAACGTCATGGCCGGGCGAAAGCCCGGCCATCTGGAACATCCGGGAGGAAGCGCGACGTTTCACAGCGTCCGCTTGATCTCCTCGACGCGGTAGCACTCGATCACGTCGCCGGCACGCATGTCCTGGTAGTTCTCGAAGGACATGCCGCATTCCTGGCCGGCGACCACTTCCTTGGCGTCGTCCTTGAAGCGCTTGAGCTGGGCGAGCTTGCCCTCGTGGACCACGACGTTGTCGCGGATCAGGCGGACATTGGCGCCGCGCTCGATCGTGCCGTCGGTGACGCGGCAGCCGGCGATCTTGCCGACCTTCGAGACGTTGAAGATCTCGAGGATCGCGGCATTGCCGAGCATGGTCTCGCGCAGGGTCGGCGCGAGCAGGCCCGACATCGCGTCCTTCACATCGTCCATCAGGTTGTAGATGATGTTGTAGTAGCGGATCTCGACGCCGGTGCGCTCGGCCGCCTCGCGCGCTTCCTTGTGGGCGCGGACGTTGAAGCCGATCACGACGGCGCCCGAGGCCTGGGCCAGCGTGACGTCGGATTCGGTGATCGCGCCGACGCCCGATTGCAGCACGCGGGCGCGCACCTCCTCGTTGCCGACCTTCTCGAGCGATCCGACGATGGCCTCGACCGAGCCCTGCACGTCGCCCTTGACGACGAGGGGGAACTCCTTGCGGCCGGCGCCTTCCTTGAGCTCGCGCATCATCTCTGCGAGCGAGCGGCCGGCGCCTGAGGCGGCACCGCGCGCGGCGAGACGGTCGCGGCGCTGGCGCTCGCGATAGTCGGTGATCTCGCGGGCGCGCGCCTCGGATTCGACCACCGCGACGCGGTCGCCGGCCTCGGGCGTGCCGTTGAAGCCGAGCACCTCGACCGGCATCGAGGGCGGCGCCTCCTTCATCTGCGCGCCGGTGTCACCGATCAGAGCGCGGACGCGGCCCCATTCGGCGCCGGCGACGACGATGTCGCCGGTCTTCAGCGTGCCGCGCTGAACGAGCACGGTCGCGACCGGACCGCGGCCGCGATCGAGCTTGGCCTCGATCACCGTGCCCTCGGCAGGGCGCTCGGGGTTGGCCTTGAGGTCGAGCAGCTCGGCCTGCAGCGAGATCGCCTCGAGCAGCTTGTCGAGGTTCTTGCCGGTCTTGGCGGAAACGTCGACCTCGAGCGTCTCGCCACCCAGCGTCTCGACCTGGATCTCGTATTGCAGCAGCTCCGAGCGCACGCGCTCGGGATTGGCGTCGGACTTGTCGATCTTGTTGATCGCCACGATCAACGGCACCTTGGCCGCCTTGGCGTGGGCGATGGCCTCGGCCGTTTGCGGCATCACGCCGTCATCGGCCGCGACCACCAGCACGACGACGTCGGTGACCTTGGCGCCGCGGGCGCGCATCGCCGTGAAGGCGGCGTGGCCGGGCGTATCGATGAAGGTGACCTTGTCGCCGCCCGAAGTCGTGACCTGATAGGCGCCGATGTGCTGGGTGATGCCGCCGGCTTCTCCGGAGACGACGCGCGTCTGGCGGATCGCGTCGAGCAGCGAGGTCTTGCCATGGTCGACATGGCCCATGATGGTCACGACCGGCGGGCGCGATTCCAGCATCTCGTCGGTGTCGGGCGTGTCGAACAGGCCTTCCTCGACGTCGGATTCGGCGACGCGCTTGACGGTGTGGCCCATTTCTTCGGCGACGAGCTGGGCGGTGTCGGCATCGATCACGTCGGTGATCTTGTGCATAGCGCCCTGCTTCATCAGCAGGCGGATCACGTCGACGCCGCGCTCGGTCATGCGGTTGGCGAGTTCCTGGATGGTGATCGTCTCGGGCACGATCACCTCGCGCATCACCCGCTCCTTGGCGACGTCTGAGGCGCGGTGGCCGGTCATGCGCTGGACGCGGCGGCGGAACGAGGCGACCGAGCGCGTACGCTCGTCCTCGCTGCCGGTCGCGGTCGAGAGCGTCAGGCGGCCGCGCGGCTTGTCGCCGACCTTCGGCGTCTTCGGCGCAGGCGCCGGAGCGCCGCGGGGCGCACCGCCCGGACCCGCGCTCGGGCGGCGGAAGGCGGCGCGGACATCGACGTCGTCGGTGCGGTTGCGCGGCGCGTTGGTGGAGGGCGCCTGCCGGGTCGGTCGGGTGATGGCGGGCTCGGCCGGGGCGCTCGCATCGACCCGCGGCGGCCGCGGACTGTCGAGCCGAGGCGGCCGCGAATCCAGCCGCGGCGGCCTTGCGCCGATATCGCGCATCGGCGGCCGCGGGCTGCCGAAATCGCCGCGCGGGGCGGGTGAAGCGGGGCGTGGCGTAAAACCACCGGCCGGAGCGGAGCTGGCCGCCGGTTGCGACGTGAACTCGCGCGGCGGCATCGGCGGCCGGGGAGCCGGGGCCTCTTCGCCGGCGCGCTGGCGCACGGCGCTGTCGGCGCGGCGCTTGATCTCGTCCTCGTGACGGCGGCGCTCCTCCTCTTCGCGCTGGCGGGCGGCTGCGGCTTCGCGCTCCTGTCGGTCGCGCTCGATCGCGGCCGCGCGCTGACGCGCTTCGGCCTCGGCCTGGCCCCTGGCCTCGGCCTCGCGTTCGCGCGCATCGGACAGGACGCGCTGGCGGGCATCCTTCTCCTCTTCCGACAGCGTGCGCAGCAGCATGCTGCCGGCGGGACGCTGTTGAACCGGGGCGGCCGGCGCGGCCGGGCGCGGAGCGGCTGGCTGGACCGCCGGCTGCGGCGCGCGCTGGACCGCCGGCTGCGCGGCGTCCGGGCCGGCGACGCGGCGCTTGACCTCGACGACGACCTGCTTCGAGCGTCCATGCGAGAAGCTCTGCCGAACAGTGCTCTGCTCGGGCCGCTTCAACGTCAGGGTCTTGGGCGGGTTGACGGTCAAGGTCTTGTCGCCCGGGGTCTTGGTATCGGTCATCAGTCGTTCGGTCCTGCCGCGTTCGGTCTTGCCGGTTCGGTCGTCGGTTCGTCTGTCTGGTCGGATTGCGCCGGATGGTCTGGCTCCGTCGCACCGGCATCGTCCGTCCGATAGCGGACGAGCCGATGCCAGCGGGAGAGGAAACCCTCGGCCGCCGGTCCCGGAGCAAGCGCCGCATGTATCACATGTGCCCGCCCCAACGCCAATTCCAAATCCGCCGCCGTGAAAATCGTGACGACGGGCGTCTTGCGGGGCTTCAGCCCCTCGTTTTCGCGCGTGGCCGCGGCCCTGCGCAAAACCTGGCCGATCTTGCGCCGGCCGTCCTCGGCGCCATCCTCGGCTTCGATCACGGCGGCACAGCGGCCAGAGCCGATCGCCGCCTCGACCTTGGCGAACCCGGCCACGACCAGCCCGACCTTGTTGGCCATGGCGAGCGCCTGCAACGCGTCGCGCAGCATGAGCCCGTCGATCAGCGCCACGAGATCGGCGGGAACGATCACCTTTGCCTTGAGCGAGCGCTCGAAGGCTTTTCGCTTGATCGCCTCGGCAACCGTCTTGGCACTGAGGCTCGCCCAAACGCCGCGGCCGGGCAGCTTGCGCCTGAGGTCCGGCGTGAGGACGCCATCGGGTCCGACCGCGAAACGGATCAGATCGTCGGGCGACCTGACCTGTCGGCTGACGACACAGCTCCGTTCCGGACCGTCCTTCCGCATCTCGCGCATCGAGACGGCCCGCGCCCGTTCCGGCTCAGGCCTCGACCGCCTCGTCCTCGGGCTCGTCGGCGACCGGCGCCTCGATCCAGCCGGCCCTGACGCGCGCGGCCATGATCATGGCCTCTGCATCCTGGCGCGACAGATCGTGCCCATCGAGATAGCCGGCATGGCGGGTGCTCTCGCCATCCTTGCGCTCGGTCCAGCCGACGAGATCGTCGGTCGCGCAGCCGGCGAGATCCTCGACGCTCTTCACGTCGTTCTCGCCCAGCGCCACCATCATGGAGGTGGTGATGCCCTCGACCTCGCGCAAGTCGTCCTCGACCCCGAGCGCGCGACGCTTCTCGTCGAGCTCGGCCTCGATCGCGGCGAGATAGTCCTGCGCGCGCGACTGGATCTCGGCGGCGGTGTCCTCGTCGAAGCCTTCGATCGAGGAAAGCTCGGACGGGTCGACATAGGCGACCTCCTCGACCGAGCGGAAGCCTTCCGAGGCGAGCAACTGGCCGACCGTCTCGTCGACGTTGAGCGCGTTCATAAAGATCTCGGTGCGGCTCAGGAACTCCTTCTGGCGGCGCTCCGATTCCTCGGCCTCGGTCAGGATGTCGATGTCCCAGCCGGTGAGCTGCGAGGCGAGGCGCACGTTCTGGCCGCGCCGGCCGATCGCCAGCGAGAGCTGCTCGTCGGGCACCACGACCTCGATCTTGTCGGCCTCCTCGTCGAGCACGACCTTGGCGACTTCCGCCGGCTGCAGCGCGTTGACGACGAAGGTCGCGACGTCGGGCGACCACGGGATGATGTCGATCTTCTCACCCTGGAGCTCGCCGACCACGGCCTGGACGCGCGAGCCCCGCATGCCGACGCAGGCGCCGACCGGATCGATCGAGGAATCGCGGCTGATCACCGCGATCTTGGCACGCGAGCCCGGATCGCGCGCGACGGCCTTCACCTCGACGATACCGTCATAGATCTCCGGCACTTCCTGACCGAACAGCTTCGACATGAACTGTGGATGGGTGCGCGACAGGAAAATCTGCGGGCCGCGCGGCTCGCGGCGCACGTCGTAGACATAGGCGCGGGCCCGGTCGCCGACCTTGAAGGTCTCGCGCGGGATCATCTCGTCGCGGCGGATGATCGCCTCGCCGCGGCCGAGATCGACAAAGACGTTGCCGTATTCGACGCGCTTGACCGCGCCGTTGACGATCTCGCCGATGCGGTCCTTGTACTCGTCATATTGCCGGTCGCGCTCGGCCTCGCGCACCTTCTGCACGATGACCTGCTTGGCTGCCTGCGCGGCGATGCGGCCGAAATCGAAGGGCGGCAGCGGATCGGCGATGACGTCGCCGGCCTGGGCCGCCGGGTTGTGGCGCTTGGCCTCGTCGACGGTGATCTCGATCGCGCCGTTCTCGACCTGCTCGACCACCTGGAGATGGCGGGCAAGGCGCAGCTCGCCGGTCTTGGTGTTGATTTCGGCATGGACGTCGGTCTCGGCGCCGTAGCGCGAGCGGGCGGCACGCGCGATGGCGTCCTCCATCGCGTCGAGCACGATCTGCCGGTCGATCGATTTCTCGCGGGCGACGGCATCCGCGATCTGAAGCCATTCGAGCCTGTTGGCGGCGACCACCATGACGCTCACTCCTCTTCTGAAATCTCGTTTGAAGCCGGTGCGGAATTCTTGCGCGGGCGCGGCCCGAGCGATTTCCCCTTGCCCCGCTTCGGGCCGGCGATGTCGTCGGCCGCCGGCATCTCGGGCGGCAGGCCCGATTTACCGCGCCGGAGCGATTCGGTCACGAGCGCATCCGTCAGGACGAGGCGCGCCTCGGCGATCTGCCGCATCGGGATCGCGACGTCGCGCTCCTCGTCGGATTTGGCGTCGTCGCGGGCGAGCAAGGCATTCTCGCCCTCGACCCCGCGCAGGATGCCGCGGAAGCGCTTGCGCCCGGCCACCACCTGCTCGGTCTCGATCTTGGCGAGATGGCCTGCCCAGCGCTCGAAATCGGTCGGCCGCACCAGTGGCCGGTCGATGCCGGGCGAGGACACTTCGAGGTGGTAGGCGGCCTGGATCGGGTCGTCGACGTCGAGCGCCGGCGAGACCGCCTGGCTGATCGCCTCGCAACCCTCGACGGTCATCGTGCCATCGGGCTTCTCGGCCATGATCTGGACGGTGCAGCCGTTCTGGGCACTGACGCGCACGCGCACCAGCCGGTAGCCGAGATCGGCGATCGCCGGCTCGACGATCGCGGCGACACGCGCCGCGACGCCGCTCTCGACGATGAGGCGGATGTCGCGCTCGCTGTCTGCCTTGGGCTCGGTCATGCTCGGCCTGCCTGGATGATCCCCGGCGGGGCATCCGGCCAACAAAAAAGAGCGGGCCGGCGGGCCCGCTCTTGATCATCGGCTGGTACCGAAACCAGAGCTGTTGAAGCGCTATTTAGTCCGCATCGGCCGCGGGCGCAAGCGCGGCGTGCGATCCGGCGACGAGGTCGAGTTTCTGCGGTCGCGCTAACCGGCTGGTCACTCTTGGCTGGCATAACGCTTAGTCATCCGTTGCGTGAGGTTCGTGTTGTCATGAGTTCCGTCAATGCCTTGTTGCGCGATCTCGAGGCGACGATGGCGCGCGGCTCGAACGACGACCGCGCCCAGATCCTGTCGCGCCTGACCGATCTGTTCATCACCACCGCCGGCGTCATGGAAGATGACCAGGTCGGCATCTTCGACGTCGTCATCGGCCGGCTGTCGCGGGCGATCGAACTGCGCGCCCGGGTCGAGCTGGCCGAGCGGCTGGCCCAGATCGACAATGCGCCGACCGGCGTGGTGCGCCAGCTCGCCCTCGATGAGATCGCCGTCGCCCGGCCGGTCTTGGTCGGCTCGAAGCGGTTGACCGATCAGGATCTGGTCGCCGTCTCCGCAGCCAAGGGCCGCGACCACATGCTCGCCATCACCGAGCGCCCGGACCTCGGCGAGCCGGTCACCGATTTCCTGATCCTGCGTGGCGGCCGGGTCGTCACCCATGCGGTGGCGGCCAATCTGACCGCGCGCTTCTCGCGCCACGGCATGGGCGTCTTGGTGATGCGCGCGGTCCAGGACGACGCGTTGCAGGCGACGCTCGGCAACCGCTCCGACATTCCCGACGAACTCGCCGACCAGCTCATGGCCGCCGCCAAGAATTCGGCCAAGCGCCGCCTCACCGCCGCGCTCGAGCCGTCGATGGCCGGTGCGGTCGAGGGCGCGATCGAGCGCGGTGCCCAGGCCGTCGCGGCCGAAGCCCAGCAGCAGGACGGGCTCGGCAAGATCAATGCCGCCCTGATCGAGGTGAACCGCCTCAACGAGGCCGGCGAGCTCGACGAGGCCAGGCTCGTGCAGTTTGCCGCGGCCGGCGCCACCGAACATGCCTTCTGCGCCGTCGCAGTGCTGGCGCAGCTCGGCCTGCCGGCGGTCGAGCAGATCATCCAGGGCCCCGACCGCGACGCGGTGCTGCTGGTCGGCAAGGCGCTCGGCTGGTCCTGGGAGACAGTCAGGGCGCTGATCGGCCTGCGCAAGGATCTCGGCAAGTCGGACACCGCGGTCGAGCGCGCCCGCCAGAGCTTCCGCAACCTCAACACCACCACGGCGCAGCGTGTGCTCGGCTTCCTCAGGATGCGCGACGCACAGCCGTGAGATAGCTCGGGACGCGGCCTTCACTGACGGCCTTCGCCTCGTAGCGGGTGCGGACCCAGCCGGGATAAGGCCTGCGCCAATCGTCGGCGCGCGCATCACTCCAGTCGAAATCCGGCGAGCGCAGCAGCCGCGCCAGCGTCCAGCCGACATAGTCGTCGATGTCGCTGGCGAAGCGGAAACGCCCGCCCGGCCGCAAGGCACGCGCGAACAGGCCGAGCGTCCGGTCGCTGACGAAGCGGCGCTTGCGTTGCCGGCGCTTCGGCCAGGGATCAGGATAGAGCAGGTCGATCGCATCGAGCGACGCTGCCGGCAGGCGCGGTAGCAGCAAGGCTGCGTCACCGTCCCAGAGCCGGATGTTGCTCAGGCCCTCGCGCTCGATGGCGGCGAGGAACTTCGCCATGCCGTTGATGAAGGGTTCGACGCCGATGAAGCCGATATCCGGGCTCTCGCGCATCCGGTGCAGCAGATGCTCGCCGCCGCCGAAGCCGATCTCGATCCGCACAGCGCTCACCGGTTGTCGGAACAGCGTCGCGAGATCGGTGATCTCGCCCTCCGGCAGTTTCAGTCGCGGCAGCGTGCCCTCGATCTGCGCGGCCTGGCCTTCACGCAGGGCCTTGCCCTTGCGCCGGCCGAAGAAGCCGCGGTCGGGATTGAAGTCGTCGGTCATGACTCAAATCTTCGGAGTGATCGCAGGGTGAGGCTGCGCTTGTACCGCGGCCCGTCAAAAGAAAAAGGCCGGGGTCGAGCCCGGCCTTCTTCAGCGACGGCTTTTCGAGCGCGGCTCAGGCGGTGGCCTTCTTCAGCGCGTCGACCAGATCGGTCCGCTCCCAGGAGAAGCTGCCGTCACGGCCGGCCTTGCGGCCAAAATGGCCATAGGCCGCCGATTTGGCGTAGATCGCCTTGTTCAGGCCGAGATGGGTGCGGATGCCGCGCGGCGTCAGGTCCATGACCTCGCCGAGGACCGCCTCGAGCTTGGCCTCGTCGACCTTGCCGGTGCCGTGCAGATCGACATAGATCGAGAGCGGCTTGGCGACGCCGATGGCGTAGGAAAGCTGGATCGTGCAGCGCTCGGCGAGCTTGGCCGCGACGACGTTCTTGGCGAGATAGCGTGCCGCATAGGCCGCCGAACGGTCGACCTTGGTCGGGTCCTTGCCCGAGAAGGCGCCGCCGCCATGCGGAGCCGCGCCACCATAGGTGTCGACGATGATCTTGCGGCCGGTCAGGCCGGCATCGCCATCGGGACCGCCGATGACGAACTTGCCGGTCGGGTTGACGTGCCAGACGGTGTCCTTGGAGATCCAGCCTTCCGGCAGGGTCGCGCGGATATAGGGCTCGACGATCTTGCGGACGTCGGCCGAGGACAGGCTTTCGTCGATATGCTGGGTCGAAAGCACGATCTGGGTGACGCCGACCGGCTTGCCGTTCTCGTATTTCACCGTGACCTGGCTCTTGGCGTCGGGGCCGAGCTTGGCGGCGGAGCCTTCCTTGGCATGGCGGGCCTTGGCCAGTACTTCGAGGATCTTGTGTGCGTAGTAGATCGGCGCCGGCATCAGCTCGGGCGTCTCGCGGCAGGCATAGCCGAACATGATGCCCTGGTCGCCCGCGCCCTCGTCCTTGTTGCCGGCGGCGTCGACGCCCTGGGCGATGTCCGCCGACTGGGCGTGCAGCAGCACGTCGATCTTGCACTTCTTCCAGTGGAAGCCGTCCTGCTCGTAGCCGATCGCGCGGATCGCCTTGCGGGCGGCCGACTTTACCTTGCTCTTCATCGCCTTCTCGTCGAGCGAGGTGCGGACCTCGCCGGCGATGACGACGCGATTGGTGGTGGCGAGCGTCTCGCAGGCGACGCGGACCTGGGCGGCGTCCATGCCGGCCTTGGCGGCTTCCTTGAAGAACAGGTCGACGACCTCGTCGGAAATTCGGTCGCAGATCTTGTCGGGATGGCCTTCGCCGACGGATTCACTGGTGAAGAGATAGTTCTGGCGGGACACGATCGGGAATCCTCAGGATCGGTGAATGCCGTCCGCAGGTCAGTTCGAGACCGCGCCCGGCTGCGAGCGGCCATCCTCTTTGCAGCGGATGCGTTCGCCGTCAAGCGCGATAATCCGGATAACGGGAAGCGCGTTCGTCAAAGCGAACGTGCAGACAACAAAATCAGGCGGTTTTGTCGTCTTCCTCGGCAAGTGCCTCGACGAGGTCGATGATGCGGCGGCGGACACGCGCATTCTTGATCCTGACGAAGGCCTTGGTCAGATGCACGCCTTCGCTGGTCGCGAGGAAGTCCGCGACATAGGCGGTCGAGGCCGAGTCCGAGAAACCGCCGGTCGGGGTGTCGCCGGTCGGCGCGCCGTCGAAGAAGAACGACACCGGCACGTCGAGCATCTTGGCGATCTGCTGGAGACGGCTCGCGCTGATGCGGTTCGAGCCCTTCTCATATTTCTGGACCTGCTGGAAGGTCAGGCCCAAGCCTTCGCCGAGCTTTTCCTGGCTGACCCCGGCGAGCATGCGCCGCATCCGGACGCGCGCGCCGACATGCCGGTCGATCGGATTCGGGACTTTCTTCAGTATCATCGACGGGCCCTGCGTCACAATACGCCGCCGGAAAGGCATGATCCCGTCAATGCCCTGCCGTCAAGCAATTTACAGCCTGAAAATGCGATTCAGCGTCGAATGGACCAAAAAAGTTCCAGATGGGATGATCAGCGCCGTCGAAGCCCCGATAAGGCCATGAATAGAGCGATCGACACCATCAAAATGAGATCGCCGAATTGCGCGTAGAGCGTAACGGGAGCTGTGCGCGGCAAACCGGAATCGAGCACGCCCTCGCGGCCGAGTGGGAGGCTGGCAAGAATGCGGCCATAGCCATCGATCACCGCCGACACGCCGGTGTTGGCGACCCGCACCAGCGGCAAGCCTTCCTCGATGCTGCGCAGCCGCGCCTGCGCCAAGTGCTGATACGGACCGCTGGTCACGCCGAACCAGCCGTCATTGGTCAGATTGAGCATGAGACCGGGGCGCGGACCCTGGCGCGGCACGACCTCGCCGGGGAAGACGATCTCGTAGCAGATCAACGGCGCGACCGCCGGCAGGCCGCGCACCGACAGCCCGGTATGGCGCGTGCCGGCGGTGAAGCCGCCAGGCACCGAGACGAACTCCGACAGGCCGACGCCCCGGATCAGGCTCGCCAGCACGGCCGGCAGATATTCGCCGAACGGCACGAGATGGACCTTGTCGTAGCTCGTCCGGATCGCGCCCTCGTCGTCGACGACCTGGATGGCGTTGTAGATCGGAGGCCTGCTCTCGCCCGGCAGCATGTCGCCCGCGCGTGCCGCGCCGGTGATCAGCGTCGTGCCCGGCGGCAGCAGCGCGGCGATACGCGACAGCGCGGCAGGGCTGCGCCCGAGCAGGAAGGGGAAGGCCGATTCCGGCCAGATCAGATGGGTGACGTCCTGGACGCCGAGCGTGCTCGGCGTCGTGGCCCGGTCGCTGAGCGCGAGGTAATGATTCAGGATGGCCTCGCCATTGCTCGGGCTGAACTTGGCGTCCTGAGCCAGGTTCGGTTGCATCAACCGCAGCTTGACGCCGGCGACCAGCGGCGTCGCGGCTGACGGAACGCGCCAGAATCCGAAGCCGAGGAGACCGGCCAGCACGGCGAGCGCCAGGACCGGCGCGGTCCAGCGCCGTGTGCCGCCCTCCACAGCGCCGAGCACCGCCGGCGCGGCTGCGAGCGCGGCGACCAGAAGTGTCAGGCCGTAGAGACCGGCGATCGCGGCGAACTGCGCGAGCTGCGGCTGGCCCGCCAGCATCATGCCGTAGACGTTCCAGGGGAAGCCGGTCAGGACATGACCGCGCAGCCATTCGCTGGCCGTCAGCATGACTGCCAGCATCAGGATGCGGCCGGCCCCGGTCGGCCAGAGCAGGCGGGCGCAGCCGAAGCCGAGCGCCGGAAAGAAGGCGAGCCCCGCCGGCAGTGCGACGACGCCGAGCGGCATCGCCCAGGCGAACTTGTCGGCCTCGACCAGGAAGGCGGCGCCGAGCCACCACAGCCCGGCCAGGAAGTAGCCGAAGCCCCACCACCAGCCGGCGCCGAAGGCCGCCAGGAAACGTTGCCGCGCCGTCGTACCGACCGCGCCGTCGATCAGCCATACCGCGACGGTCATCGGCACGATCGCCACCGGCCAGAGATCGAGCGGCGCAAGCGCCAGCGCCCCGCTCGCCCCGGCGGCGAGCGCGATCAGGCGCTTGCGCCAGCCCCAGGCGAGGATGACCCGGTCGGCCAGCGCAGCCAGCCTCATCAGTTGGAATCCGGGCCGGAGACGTCGGACGGCACGGCCGTGCGGGTGATGCCGAGGCGTTTGACCCGGCGCGGATCGGCCTCGAGCACCTCGAAGGCGAGCCCTTCCGGCCCTGCCACCGTCTCGCCCTCGGCCGGCACGCGCCCGGCCAGTGTCACGATCAGGCCGCCCAGCGTGTCGATGTCCTCGGCGACCTCGGCTTCCGACAGGTCGATGCCGGTCGCCTGCTTCAGTTCGTCGAGCGTGGCGCGGGCGTCGGCAGTGAAGCGGTCCTCGCCATCAGGCGTGATCGCCGGGGCAGTGTCGAGATCGTGCTCGTCCTCGATCTCGCCGACGACGATCTCGACGAGGTCCTCGATCGAGACCAGCCCGTCGGTGCCGCCATATTCGTCGATGACGAGGGCAATATGGGTGCGCGTCGCCTGCATGCGCACGAGCAGGTCCATCGCCGGCATCGAGGGCGGCACATAGAGCACCGGCCGCAGGATCTTTGCGCTCGCCAGCGTGATCGTCAGGTCGACCGCACCGAGCTGGTGCAGCGCCGGTTCGGACAGGCCGGCCGCCGTCTCGAGCTTGCCCTTCTCGGCGATGAATTCGAGGAAGTCGCGGATGTGGACCATGCCGCGGGGGTCGTCGAGCGAATCGTCGAAGACCGGCAGGCGCGAATGGCCGGCGGTGCGAAACAGCGCCAGGAGCTCGTCCAGGGTCGCGTCCGCCGGCACGGCCGCGATATCGGCGCGCGGGATCATGACGTCGCCGACGCGGGTCTCGCGCAGGCTCAGCACGTTCGACAGCATCGCCCGCTCCTGCGGGCTGATATCGGCCGATTCGGCGTCGCCTTCGGCCAGCGCCTCGACGATCTCCTCGCGCACCGAGCCGGCGCTGCGCAGGCCGAGGCGATCGAGGAACTGGCCGAGCCAGTGCGACACGCCGCGGCCGGCGTCCGGGGATGAGGTTCTACTGTCGTCGCTCATGATGCGAGGCGTCGCTCGGTGGCGGGCTTGGATGGGCCGGCCGGCTCTTCGGTGTCGGATAAAAATCTGGTGTCGGGCACCGGTTCGCTGTCCGCATAGGGATCGGCGACGCCGATCAGGGCGAGCGCGGCGATCTCCAGGCCCTCCATGCGTTGCGCCTGCGCATCCGTCTCATGGTCCTCGCCGAGCAGGTGCAGCAGGCCGTGGATGACGAGATGGCTGAGATGGTCGCCAGGCGTCTTGCCTTCATCGGCCGCCTCGCGCGCGACGGTCTCATGGGCGATCACGATGTCGCCGAGCACTGGGCTTTTCGCGATCCGGTCCGGCGGGGCGGCGGGAAAGGAGAGCACGTTCGTCGCCTTGTCGAAGCCGCGCCAGTCGCGGTTGACGGCGCGGATGCGCCTGTCGTCGGTCAGGAGCAGGCTGAGTTCGGCGCCGGCCAGCGGCTTCACCGGCGCGACCGACAGCGCCGCGTCGAGAGCCTGCGTCACGCGCTCATGCAGATCCGGCAGCTCGCGCCAGCGGCGGAACTGGATGCGGAGTTCCAGGCTCAAGGCAGGTGATGTCGGGCTGGGCGGCGCGGAACGCCGCCCGCGAGGTCGGTCTGTCACCGCGGCCGCTCCCGCGACAAGGTGCGCTTGAGCCCCTCGGCCTCGTCCTCGAGCGGCGGCGCCGGCACGGCGGCGCGCATCCGCTCCTCGCGCTCTTCGCGTTCGCGGCGCGAGGCGCTCTCATAGGCCATGACGATGCGGCGCACGAGGTCGTGGCGGACGACGTCGCCCTCCTCGAACTTGGCATAGCCGACGCCCTCGACCCCGGAGAGCAGCTTGACCGCCTCGATCAGCCCCGAGCGCTGGCCCGGCGGCAGGTCGATCTGGGTCGGATCACCCGTGATGATCATGCGCGAGCCTTCGCCGAGGCGGGTGAGGAACATCTTCATCTGGACGGAGGTGGCGTTCTGGGCCTCGTCGAGCAGCACCACGGCGTTGGTCAGCGTGCGCCCGCGCATGAAGGCGAGTGGCGCGATCTCGATCATGCCGGTCTGGAGCGCGCGCTCGACATGGCGCGCCTCCATGAAATCGTTCAGCGCGTCATAGATCGGCCTAAGGTACGGATCGACCTTCTCGCGCATGTCGCCGGGCAGGAAGCCGAGCCGCTCGCCGGCCTCGACCGCCGGTCGCGACAGCACCATGCGCTCGACCACGCCCTGCTCGATCAGGGAGACGGCGTGGCCGACCGCGAGCCAGGTCTTGCCGGTGCCGGCCGGCCCCTCGGCGAGCACGAGCTCGTTGCGCTTGAGCTGGCGCAGATAAGCGTCCTGCGCCGCGTTGCGCGCCCTCACCGGGCCGCGCTTCCTCGTCACGATCGCGTCGAAGGAGGCTTTGCCGGCATCGGCCGTCGGGAACAGCGAGCGCTGGACATTGCTCTCCTCGATCGCGCCGTCGACCTCGCCGAGCGTCACCGAGGCGCCGGCCTTGGCGCGGGCATAGAGCGTCTTGAGAACGCGGCCGGCCTGCTCGGCGGTCTCGCGCGGGCCCTTGATCGTGACATGGTTGCCGTTGGGGCTGATGACGACGCCGAGCCGGCGCTCGAGATGGGCGAGGTTCTGGTCGTAATGGCCGAAGACCAGGCCGGCCGTGCGGTTGTCGTCGAAGGAGAGCAGCACCTCGGTCGCGGGCAGACCTTCGCGGGTCAGACTGCCATCGCGCGTCAGGGTCTCGACGCGTGTCGGCGCGGTGTCGCGCCTGTGGTTGCGGTCCGGTCGCGGGGTGGTCTGGTCAGCCTGTCCCAAATGCGTCGTCTCCCTGGCGGTTTGACCGGTGGCACGGGCCTGCGTCGCCGGGTCTTCCTGCAACATAACCGAACGCGACGATTTCACGCTGATGACATCGCACCGATGGCGCGGAAAAAGACCCGTGGCGGAACGCGCTCACGCGGCGAGACCCTCGGTCGCGCCGTCCTGAGGCCCGGCCTTGCGGCCGAACAGCGAATTCGAGCCTGCCCGCTCGATCACCACCCGCACGATGTCGCCGATCCGATTCGCCTGACCCTCGATCTGGACAGCCTGAAGGTAGGGCGATTTTCCCGCAAGCTGTCCGGGATGGCGGCCCTCGCGTTCGAGCAGCACCCCGACCGTGCGCCCGACCATGGCGTGATTGAAGGCCTGGCGGTGATGCTCGATGCGTTCCTGCAGCCGGTGCAGCCGCTCGCTCATGATATCGGTCGGCACTTGCGCGCCGAGATCGGCCGCAGGCGTGCCCGGTCGCGGCGAATATTTGAACGAATAGCTCGAGGCGAAGCCGATCTCGTCGACGAGCCGGATCGTCTCCTCGAAATCGACGTCGCTCTCGCCGGGAAAGCCGACGATGAAGTCGGAGGACAAGGCGATGTCCGGCTGCGCCATACGAATCCTGTCGATCAGGCGGCGATAGTCGTCGGCGGTGTGCTTGCGGTTCATCGCCGCCAGGATGCGGTCGGCCCCAGCCTGCACCGGCAGATGCAGGAACGGCATCAATTGCGGCAGATCGCGATGGGCGGCGATCAGCTCGTCGTCCATGTCTCGGGGATGGCTGGTGGTATAGCGGATGCGCGCGATGCCTGGGATCTCGGCGACGCGATGCATCAGCCGGGCGAGGCCCCAGACGCCGCCTTCGCCTTCGCCGTGATAGGCGTTGACGTTCTGGCCGATCAGCGTGACGTCCTGCACGCCCGAGGCCGCCAGCCGCTCGACCTCGGCGAGAATCTGCGCGACCGGCCGCGAGAATTCGGCGCCGCGCGTATAGGGCACGACGCAGAAGGCGCAGAACTTGTCGCAGCCCTCCTGCACCGTCACGAAGGCGGAGATGCCGCGCGCGACGATGGCCGCGGGGCGCGGAGCCGGCAGATAGCCGAACTTGTCGTCGGCCGGCAGGTCGGTGTCGACAGTGCGACCTGCCTGCGCCAGCAGCTCGGGCAGGCGGTGATAGGCCTGCGGGCCCACGACGAGGTCGACCGCCGGTTGCCGGCGCTGGATTTCGGCGCCCTCGGCCTGCGCGACGCAGCCCGCGACCACGATCCTGGTGTGCTGGCCATTGGCGCGCTGGGCCGTCTTCAGGTCGCGCAGCTTGCCGAGCTCGGTATAGACCTTCTGCACCGCGCGGTCGCGGATATGGCAGGTGTTGAGCAGGATCAGGTCGGCGCCCTCGGGCGTCGCGGTCTCGGCGAAACCCTGTTCGGCCAGGATGTCCGCCATCCGCTGCCCGTCATAGACGTTCATCTGGCAGCCGAAGGACTTGATGTGGACTGTCTTCATCGCCTCAGGTCGAGATCTCCAAACCGTCTCCTTACTCCGGATCGCGATCCGAGGAAATGACCACTGTCCGGGCCAAGCAACAACTAAGCCAGCCGTCGCCCGGTCACCGCCTCCTGCCGCGCTCGTCGGATCGCGCGTTCCGCCAGCCGCGTCGCCTCCTTGCGCGAGGTCTTGCGCCCCATCGCGATCGGCTCGCCCCAGGACAGCGTGACGTCGATCGCGCCGGCCGCCAGCATCGCCTTGAGATGCGGGGCGAGTTCGGTGTCGCCATACCAGCCCAGCGCGCTGCGTTCGTCGCGCCCGCCGGCCATGCCGTGGAACCCGGTATAGGTGATTGTCAGCGGATAGACGGGGATGTCGGCGTCCTCGCCCTGCGCCAGCGCCTGATGCGCTGCCCCGAGCAGCGAGGAGCGCAGCGGCAGGATTCGGGTGCCGTCGCCGGTCGTGCCCTCGGCGAAGAGCACGACCGCCTCGCCCGCCGAGATGCGCGAGCCCATTTCGGCCGCGACGTCGGCGGTATGGGCGCGCCGGCCGCGGTCGATGAAGACGGTGCGCTGCAGTTTCGCCAGCAGGCCGATCACCGGCCAGCCGGCGACCTCGCTCTTGGCGACGAAAGACAAGGGCCGCTGCGCCCCGATTACGGAAATGTCGAGCCAGGAGACATGGTTTGCGACGATCAGCCCACCGCTGCCTGCGGGTGGCGGCATCCCGGCGATGCGCACGCGCACGCCCATGCAAAGGCAGCCGATGCGGTGATAGAGAAGCGGGATCGCCGCACTGAGGCGCGGTCCGAGCCGCATCGCGACGAGCTGCAGCGGCAGCAGCAGGAGCGTCGCCACTGCCAGTCCGGTCAGTCGCAGGATCGAGCCCGGCCCGAGGCGGTTCATGTCGACAGGCTCGCGCTCATGCGAGATCCAGCCGCATCGTCACCGCGCCGGTGCGGCTGCCGTCCGGCTTGGGATAGTAGTTGCTGCGCCGCCCGACCTCGCGGAAGCCCAGATGCCGATAGAGCCGCTCGGCCGGGACGTTACCGTCTTCGACCTCGAGAAAGACTTGGGCCACGCCGTGTGCTGCGAGTTGGCCGATATGGGCATGGAGCAGCGCCCGCCCGAGACCTTCCCCGCGCCGGCTGCGCGACACCACGACGCTAAGGATCTCGGCCTCGTCGGCGGCCTTGCGCGAGATCGCGAAACCGATGGGATGAGGGCTCGCGCCGGTGAAGACGCCGTCGGCCAGCACGGCGGGATCGGCGAGCAGGGCGGCACACTCGCCGGGCTCCCAGCCGCGCGCGAAACCGCCCTGGTGGTGCAGCGCCGCGACATGACGCGCCCGCGTCACGTCGAGCCGCGCTGTGCGGGCCGGGGCCAAATCGGGTCTGAGCAGGCGGCGCAACCAATCCATGGCGCTTGATGGCATAGAAGGCCGCCGGCGCAAGTGCCGTATGGGAGGCAGTTCTGATATCAACGCCGCGCCAGGCGAGCGTGATCCTGCGGCGTGGTCTCGGGCGCCTTGAGATAGAGCGGCCGCGGCGGCGCCGATTCGGGATCGGCGATCAGGCCGAGCCGCGCCACCCAGGCGATATCCGGCGCCCGCGCCTCGTCGAGCACCAGCGCATCGAGGCCGATCGCCCAGGCCTCGTTGGCGACGGCGAGCGCCGAGGAGCCGACGATGCCGACGGGGCCGGCCCCGATGGCGCGGGCCGCGTCGCGATAGCTGACCTGGCGCAGCGCGACCAGTTGCCGGCCCTCACCGCTGACGACCTGGAACCAGACCTGGCCGTGCCGTGCGTCAAGGGCGGCCGCGATGACGCGGCCGGGCTCCTTGCCGATCAGCGGCGCGGCGGTCGCCGCCAGCGTCGTCACACCGATCGCGGGAATGCCGGCGGCGAAGGCGATGGCGCGGGCCGCGCTGATGCCGACGCGCAGGCCGGTATAGCTGCCCGGCCCGACCGTGGCCGCGACGCGGTCGAGCGAAGAAAAGCCGCCCGGAATGCCTTGCATGACCCGCTCGATCAGCGGCATCAGCGCCTCGGCATGGCCGCGCTCCATCGCGATCTGCTCGACGGCCAGCGGTGTCGCCTCGCCGGCATCGAGCACGCATGCCGAGCAGGCGCCAAGCGCGGTGTCGATCGCGAGGATGCGCATCAGTGCGACGAAAGGTTCAGACGGCCTCGACCTCGCGCACATCCGGCAGGAAGTGACGCAGCAGGTTCTGGATGCCGTGCTTCAGCGTCGCGGTCGAGGACGGGCAGCCCGAGCAGGAGCCCTTCATCGCCAGATAGACCGTGCCGTCCTTGAAGCCGCGGAAGGTGATGTCGCCGCCGTCGCCTGCGACCGCCGGACGGATGCGGGTCTCGAGCAGGTCCTTGATCGTCTCGACGGTCTTGGCGTCCTCGGGAGCGAAGAATTCGCCCTCCTCGATCACGTCGGCCTGCGAGCCGTCCGAAAGGACCGGCGCACCCGACATGAAATGCTCCATGATCGCGCCGAGGATCGCGGGCTTGAGATGCGGCCATTCGCCGTCCGACTTGGTCACGGTGATGAAATCGGAGCCGAGAAAGACGCCGGAGACTCCGTTGACGCCGAACAGGCGCTGGGCCAGCGGCGAGCGTTCGGCCTGGTTGGCCTCACGCAGCTCGAGCGTGCCGTCCGGCATCACCGTGCGGCCGGGCAGGAATTTCAGGGTGGCGGGATTGGGCGTGGCTTCGGTCTGGATGAACATGGGGGCCTCCGGCGCCGGCGGGTCAAGGCCGCCGTTCCTGCGTCCGATATAGGCGCGTCGCCGGAATCATTCCAGCGCGAAGGCTCACGCCAGCGCGTCGATCTCCTCGTCGGCGAGATGGCCGGGCACGATAGCGACGGGAATCGGGAAGGTCGCGGCCGATTTGCCGGCGAGCGCGCTGACTAGCGGGCCCGGCCCGTCGCGGCCGGCGCTGGCGGCGAGCACCAGCAGCGAGATGTCCTCGTCGGCCTCGATCAGCTTGACCAGTTCGTCGGCTTTGACGCCGGTGCGGACGACCTTCTCCGGCTCCAGACCTGCCAGCGATCTCACGGAGGCGGCCGCCTCGTCGATCAGCTTCTCGGCCTCCGCCTCCGCCTCCGCCTGCATCACCTCGCCGACGCCGAGCCAGGTCTCGTGCTCGGGCGGCGTGATCACGCCGAGCAGCACGATCGCGGCGCCGACGCGGGCGCAGCGCCGCGCCGCGAAGCGCACCGCCTTGGCGCATTCCTCGCTGTCGTCGACGACAGCGAGGAATTTCGGGCGATGGCCCGATTCATAGGACCGCCGTCGCTTGACCATGGGATATGCCTGTCGCCGCTTCCAGGAGGAACCATGGTGGCCCGCGCCGCAACGTCAGCGCAAGACCTGCTCGGCACAAGGGCCGCCGCTTCAGCGCCGGACGAAGCCGACGATGTCCTTGACATCAGCCATGATCGGCGCGGCGATGGCTCTGGCGCGATCGGCTCCGTCACAGAGGATCGCGTCGATGTGGCTGGTGTCGCCGAGCAGCCGGCGCATCTCGCCGGCGATCGGCGCGAGCTTGGCCACGGCGAGGTCGACCAAGGCCGCCTTGAAGCCGGAGAACTGGCCGCCGCCGAACTGCGACAGCACCTGCGCCTTGGCCACGCCCTCGAGCCCGGCATAGATGCCGACGAGGTTCTCCGCCTCCGGCCGGCCTTCCAGCCCCTTCTCCTCGGAGGGCAACGCCTCCGGATCGGTCTTGGCCTTGCGCACCTTGGTCGCGATCGTCTCGGCGTCGTCGGTCAGGTTGATGCGCGAATAATCCGACGGATCCGACTTCGACATCTTCTTGGTGCCGTCGCGCAGGCTCATCACGCGCGGCGCCGGGCCCTGCGTCATCGCCTCGGGCAGCGGGAAGAAGCCGAGATCGCCGGTGCCGAGGTTCCTCGTCGCGATCGAGCTGGAGAAGTCGTTGTTGAACTTCTGGGCGATGTCGCGGGTCAACTCGAGATGCTGCGTCTGGTCCTCGCCGACGGGCACATGCGTCGCCTTGTAGAGCAGGATGTCGGCCGCCATCAGCACGGGATAGTCGTAGAGGCCGACAGACGCCGCCTCCTTGTCCTTGCCGGCCTTCTCCTTGAACTGGGTCATGCGGTTGAGCCAGCCGAGCCGGGCGACCGTGTTGAAGACCCAGGCGAGCTCGGCATGGCCTGAGACCTGGCTCTGGTTGAAGATGATGCTGCGCTTGGGGTCGACGCCGGCGGCGATATAGGCGGCCGCGACCTCGCGCGTCGCCCGCGTCAGCTCGGCGGGGCCGCCCCAGACGTCGAGGCCCTGCGTGATCGCGTGCATGTCGACGACGCAATAGATGCACTCATGCGTCTCCTGCATCGCCACCCAGTTGGTCAGCGCGCCCAGATAATTGCCGAGATGCAACGTCGAGGTCGGCTGCATGCCGGAGAAGACGCGCTGGTGAAAGGCCGCCATCGGGCGCTCCGTCGCGATCAGAGGACATCGGGAGGCGGCCTTCTGGCGCAAGCCCGCCCTCGGCGCAAGCCTGTCTCAGTGCAAGGCCTGCCTCAGGACGGCCGCCTGAACAGGCCGAAGAGCCAGGCAGTCGCGGCATAACCGCAAAGCCCGGCAGTGCAGAGCAGAGCGAGCGCGCCAAGCCGCAGCAGGCCGGGCTGATCCGGAGCCATCGTGCCCGACAGCGCCGGCTCGACGATGCGCAGCACAGCGAGCATGGCCAGACTCGCCGCCGCGATCGCGGCAAGCGGTTTCAAGTTGGTCGCATGCGGCCGCCACGCGCCGTCGCGGATCACGGCCAAGGCGAGCAGTCCGGCCTGCGCGACGAAGGCGAGGCTCGCCGCGAGCGCCGCCAACCGCGCCGGATTGTCGCCACCGGGAACGGCGAGGCCGATCAGGGCCGCGCTGAGAACGGCGAGAAGCCCCGCTAGCAGCGGCCAGCGCGGCGCGCGCTGGACGAAATAGATCTGGCCGAAGACTTTTGCCGCCACGGCGAAGGGCAGTCCGAGCGCGAAGGCGGCGAGCGTCGCGGTGGTACGGGCGCTGTCGGCGGCATCGAAGCGGCCATGCTCGAACAGCACCGAGACGATCGGCCGGGCGAGCACGGCGAGCGCGAGCGCGGCGGGAACCGCGAGCGCGAGGCCCAGCACCAGCGCCCGGCCATGGGCGGCGGCGTCCTGCCGGCCGGCGCCCGCCATCTCCGAGAGCACGACCGTGCCCATCGCCACGCCGACGAAGCTCAGTGGCAACTGGAAGATGCGATCGGCGTAATACAGCGCCGCGACGGAGCCGGGCTCGGCCGAGGCGATCTGGGTTGCAACGAGGAGGACAAGCTGTCCGGCCGAGGCCGCGAGCAGGGTCGCGCCGCCGATGCGCAGGAGCTGGCTCATCGCCGGCGACCAGGAGAGTCGCAGGCGGACCGGGCCGAGCCGGCGCAGCCCGACGAGGATCAGCGCCAGATGCGCTAGTCCGGTCAGGCTGACCGTTGCTGCGAGCCAGGGCGCCGCCAGCGCGGGTGCGGCATCGCGCAGCATCGCCGCGAGCAGGAAGGCGACCAGAACCGCATTCATCGCCACTGGGGCCAGCGCCGCCAGCGCGAAGCGCTTCTCGGCATTGAGCAGGGCCGCCAGCATCGCCGCCAGCGTCGTCAGCGCGAGATAGGGCAGCATCAGCCTTGTGTAGAGCGAGGCCAGAGCCAGCGTGCCCGGTTCATCGGAGAAGCCGCTGGCTAGGCCGAGCACGACCCAGGGCGCGAACAACTCGCCGAGCCCGGCCAGGATCAGCAGCAGCAGACCGAGCCGGCCGGCTGCCTCCCCGGCGAAGCGGCGCGCCGCCTCCTCGCCCTGCTCGGCCTTGACCGCGAGATAGAGCGGCACGAAGGGCGCGTTCAGCCCGCCCTCGCCGAGCACCCGCCGGACCAGATTGGGCAGCCTGAGCGCCGCGAGGAAGGCATCGGCGACCGGCCCGGTCCCGAGCAGCCGGGCGATCAGCACGTCGCGGGCGAAGCCGAGCAGCCGCGACGCGATCGTCGCCGCGCCGACGACGGCGGAATCGCGGGCGAGCCGGGAGGGCTGCGGCGCGGACTCCGCCGGCAGCGGCATCAGAGGATGAACCGGCTCAGATCCGCATTCTTCGCCAGATCACCGATCCGCGCCTGCACATAGGCCGCGTCGATCGTGACCGCCTCGCCCGAACGGTCGGGCGCGGTGAAGGAGATGTCGTCGAGGATGCGCTCGATCACGGTCTGCAAGCGCCGCGCGCCGATGTTCTCGACCGTGGAGTTCACGTCGACCGCGATGCGCGCGATCGCGTCGATCGCGTCGGGCGTGAAGGTCACCGCGACCTCCTCGGTCGCCATCAGCGCCACGGTCTGCTTGATCAGGCTGGCCTCGGTCTCGGTCAGGATGCGCTTGAAGTCCTCGACGTCGAGCGGCTGCAGCTCGACCCGGATCGGTAGCCGGCCCTGCAGCTCCGGCAGCAGGTCGGAGGGGCGCGAGACGTGGAAGGCGCCCGACGCGATGAACAGGATGTGGTCGCTCTTGACCGCGCCATGCTTGGTCGCGACCGTCGTGCCCTCGATCAGCGGCAGCAAGTCGCGCTGGACGCCCTCGCGCGAGACGTCGGCCCCGCTTTTGCCCTCGCGGGCGCAGATCTTGTCGATCTCGTCGAGGAAGACGATGCCGTTCTCCTCGACTTCGCGGATTGCGGCCTGCACGATCGCCTCCTGGTCGATCAGCTTGTCGCTCTCCTCGGTCAGCAGCGGACCATAGGCGTCCTTGACCAGCACGCGGCGCGGCTTGCCTTTCTGGCCGAAGGCTTTGCCGAACATGTCGGAGAGATTGATCGCGCCGATCGAGGCGCCGGGCATGCCGGGCACCTCGAACATCGGGGCGCCCGATCCGCTCCCCGAGGCGATCTCGACCTCGATCTCCTTGTCGTCGAGCTCGTTGGCGCGCAGCTTCCGGCGGAACGAATCGCGTGTCGCCGGGCTCGACGTCGGGCCGACCAGCGCGTCGAGCACGCGCTCCTCGGCCGCCATATGCGCCTTGGCCTGGACATCCCGGCGCTTGCCCTCGCGCACCAGCCCGATCGCGACCTCGACGAGATCGCGCACGATCGATTCGACGTCGCGCCCGACATAGCCAACCTCGGTGAACTTGGTCGCCTCGACCTTGAGGAAGGGTGCATTGGCGAGCTTGGCGAGGCGCCGCGCGATCTCGGTCTTGCCGCAGCCGGTCGGCCCGATCATCAGGATGTTCTTCGGCGAGACCTCCTCGCGCAGCGGCCCCTCCAGCTGCTGCCGGCGCCAGCGGTTGCGCAGCGCGATGGCGACGGCGCGCTTGGCGTCGTTCTGGCCGACGATGAAACGGTCGAGTTCGGAGACGATCTCGCGAGGGGAGAAACTGGTCATTGATGATCCGTAGATGGCGCCGTTAGGCCGCGTCGAGCGTCTCGATCACGAGCGAATGGTTGGTGTAGACGCAGATGTCGCCGGCGATCTTCATCGCCTTGCGCACGATCGCCTCGGGGTCGGCCTCGACGTCGATCAGGGCGCGCGCCGCCGAGAGCGCGTAATTGCCGCCCGAGCCGATCGCCATCACCGAGCCGTGCTCGGAGGTTTCGGGCTCCAGCACGTCGCCGGTGCCCGAGATCAGCAGCGAGACCTCCTTGTCGGCGACGAGCAGCATCGCTTCCAGCCGGCGCAGATAGCGGTCGGTGCGCCAGTCCTTGGCGAGCTCGACGCAGGCGCGCAGCAGCTGCGTCGGATACTGCTCGAGCTTGCTCTCGAGCCGCTCGAACAAAGTGAAGGCGTCGGCGGTGGCGCCGGCAAAGCCCGCGATCACCGCGCCCTTGGCCAGGCGACGGACTTTCCGGGCATTGCCTTTCATGATGGTCTGGCCGAGCGAGACCTGCCCGTCGCCGCCGATCACGACCTTGGCGCCCTTGCGCACCATCAGGATCGTGGTCGCGTGCATCACGGGCGCATTGCTAGGCTCGGACATGTCGATTCGGTCTCGGATCGGGAAACGGGCGGGAGCCGCCAACATGTTCAGGCTGAGGCCCGGTATCAAGAGCGAGCCGGTCAAACGCTGAAGCGCTTGCGATCGAACAGGTCCTTGCCCGTCATGGTCGGCCTTGTGCCGACCACCCACCTCTTCACTCGCCGAGCCCTACATCCAAGACGTGGATGCTCGCCACACGGGCGAGCATGACGGCGAACACAGTGGTCTTCCATTGGCGCGACTGCTAAAGGCGCACGAATTCATGCAAACGTGAATTCGTGCAAACGACAGAGGCCGTCATGCGTTCCGGTGAAGTGAAGCGCCGCACCAACGAGACCGACATCGCGGTGACGCTCGGGCTCGACGGCACCGGCAAGGCGGAGATCGCGACCGGCGTCGGCTTCTTCGATCACATGCTCGACCTGTTCGCCCGCCATTCGCTGATCGACACCAAGGTCGCGGTGAAGGGCGACACCCATATCGACGACCACCACTCGGTCGAGGATGCCGGCATCGCGCTCGGCGAGGCCTTGAAGCAGGCGCTCGGCGACAAGAACGGCATCCGCCGCTATGCCGACATCCATCTGCCGATGGACGAGACGCTGACCCGCGTCGCGGTCGACGTCTCCGGCCGGCCCTTCCTCGTCTTCCGCACCCGCTTCGAGGCGCAGAAGATCGGGACGTTCGACACCGAGTTGGTGCGTGAGTTCTTCCAGGCCTTCGCGATGAATGCCGGCATCACCCTGCATGTCGAGACGCTATATGGCGACAACGCCCACCACATCGCCGAGAGCTGCTTCAAGGGACTGGCGCGGGCGCTGCGGGCCGCGATCGAGGTCGATCCGCGCGAGGGTGGCCGCGTGCCCTCGACCAAGGGCGCGCTTTAGAGCTGCGATTTGGGCATGATGTCGTCCGAAAACCGGTTGCCACTTTTCGGCATCATGCTCTGAGGGTCTCCGACATGGCATTCTATACCGTGATGATCCCGCCGCCGGGCTCCGGCGGACCGCGCGAGGAGATCGAGCAGGCGCGCCTGCTGCCGGAGACCTTCACCTGGTCGGCCTTCGCGCTGAGCGGGCTCTGGCTGCTCGGCCGGAAGCTTTGGCTCGCCTCGCTGATCTTCGTCCTGCTCTGGGCCGGGCTGATCTACGCGCAAAGCCGCTTCGGGCTTTCCGGCGGCGCACTCGGCCTGGTCTATTGGGCGATCGGCCTGTTCCTCGGCTTCGAGGGCCAGAACCTGATCGCGCGCAAGCTCGCCCGCCATGGCTGGCGGCTGGCCGACGTCGTCGAGGCGCGCGACTTGCCTGAGGCCGAACGGCGCTTCTTCGAGCGCGCGCTGGCCGGCGAGGTGACGCCGGCACGCATGGGCACGCTGCCGGCGACCCGGCCGCAGGCGTCGGGACCGCTGCCCGTCATCGGCCTCTTCCCGGAGGCGCGCGGGCGATGAGCCAGCGCGTCGCCATCATCGACTACGGCTCCGGCAACCTCCACTCGGCGGCGAAATCCTTCGAGCGGGCGGCCGCCGAATCCGGCATCCGCTCGACCATCCTCGTCACCAGCGACGCCGATGAGGTCCGCCGGGCCGACCGGATCGTCCTGCCGGGCGTCGGCGCCTTCGCCGATTGCCGGCACGGGCTCGACGCGGTGCCCGGCATGGTCGAGGCGCTGGAGGCGGTCGTGCGCGAAAAAGGCCGGCCGTTCCTCGGCATCTGCGTCGGCATGCAGCTATTGGCGTCACGCGGCCTCGAATATGTCGTCACGCCCGGACTCGGTTGGATCCCGGGCGATGTCGCGCTGATCGAGCCGGATGACGAGGCCCTGAAAATTCCGCATATGGGCTGGAACACCCTGCACAGGCATGCCGAACACCCGCTGCTCGATGGCATCGAACTCGGTCCGCAGGGCCTTCACGCCTATTTCGTCCACTCCTATGCGCTCGTGCCGGAGAACCCGCAGGATGCGCTGGCCGTGACCGGCCATGGCGGGCCGGTGACGGCGATGGTGGCGCGCGAGAATATCGCCGGCACGCAGTTTCACCCGGAGAAGAGCCAGACGCTCGGCCTCAGGCTGATCGCCAATTTCCTGGGCTGGTCGCCGTGATCCTGTTTCCGGCGATCGACCTGAAGAACGGCCAGTGCGTGCGCCTGAAGCAGGGCGACATGGACCGGGCGACCGTGTTCAACGACGATCCGGCAGCACAGGCCGCCGCCTTCGAGGCGCAGGGCTTCCAGTGGCTGCACGTCGTCGACCTCGACGGTGCCTTCGCCGGTAAACCGATGAACGCGGCCGCCGTCGAGGCGATCCTGGCCCGCGTCGCCTTTCCGGTGCAGCTAGGCGGCGGAATCCGCGACATGGCGACGGTCGAGGGCTGGCTGGGCAAGGGTATCGCGCGGGTCATTATCGGCACGGCGGCTGTGCGCGATCCCGGCTTCGTGCGGGAGGCGGCGAAGGCGTTCCCCGGCAAGGTCGCGGTCGGCATCGATGCGCGCGACGGTTTCGTCGCGGTCGAGGGCTGGGCCGAGACCTCGGCGCTCGCCGCCGACGATCTCGGCCGGCGCTTCGAGGATGCCGGCGTGTCCGCGATCGTCTACACCGACATCGCCCGCGACGGCATGCTCCAGGGCGTCAACTGGGACGGCACGATCGCGCTGGCCCAGGCGCTGACGATCCCGGTGATCGCATCCGGCGGTCTCGCCTCGATGGCCGACATCGAGCGGCTCCGCGCTGATGACGCCGCGATCCTGGAGGGCGCGATCACGGGGCGGGCGCTTTATGATGGGCGGATCGATCCGGCCAAGGCGCTGGCGCGGCTGGCGGCCTGATCAAGCGTCATGCTCGGGCTTGACCCGAGCATCTCTTGCCGGAGATTCTCGGGTCTGCGCCGCGTTTCGCCCGAGAATGACGGTCAGTCGATCACTTCACGAACTGCCCATACACCCCCGCGAACTCGCCGCTCGCCTTGGCCAGGTGCAGCCACTGGTCGACGAAGGCCTTGAAGGTCGCGTCGCCGCGCGGGAGCATGTAGCCCATCTCGCCATATTGCAGCGGCTCGTCGGGATTGACGGCGCAAAGGCCGGGCTTGGCCTTCTCCTGCACCTTGGTCTCGATCGATTCCGAGATCATCAGGTCGGCGCGGCCGGCCAGGATCTCGTCGAAGATGGTGACGTTGTCGGGATAGACGCGGATGTCGGCCTTCTTGAAGTTCGCCCGCACGAAGCGCTCGTTGGTGCCGCCGGGATTGACCACGACGCGGGTCTCCGGCTTGTCGATGTCGGCGACGCTCTGGAACTTCGCCTTGTCGGCGCAGCGTACGATCGGCGCCTTGCCGTTGATGAGGTAGGGCGCCGAGAAGAACACCTTCTTCTGGCGGTCGAGCGTCACCGAGATGCCGCCCATCGCGACGTCGCATTTGCCCGAGCCCATGTCGGTCAGGAGATCGGACCATTTGGTCTGGACGAACTTCGCCTCGACGCCGAGCGCCTTGGCGAGCGACTTCGCCAGTTCGATGTCGATGCCCTCGTAGGCGCCGTCCTTGGCGAGCGTGAACGGCTTGTAGTCGCCGGTGGTGCAGACCTGCAGCGCACCGCGGCTCTGGATCGCGTCGAGCGCGCTCTGTGGCGTCTGGGCGAGCGCGCCGCCAGTGAGACCGGCCAATGTGAGAACCGCACCGGCCCCCACGGCGCTGCGGACGAATGAGGAGATCGACATGAAAGGCCCCGGCCGTTTGAGATCGTTGCGGTCAGCAAAGCAAGGATCGCGCCCTTCGGCAATCCAGTTGCGCATCGCGATCGCCCACATTCCGCTTTGCACCGCGATCGGCTAAGGCTGCGTGATACCACGCGCGTGGCGCGCCTTCTTACGTTCCGGCCGATATCCTGCATGACCCTGAAGACCCGCATCATCCCCTGCCTCGACGTCAAGGACGGCCGCGTCGTCAAGGGCGTGAAGTTCCTCAACCTCGTCGATGCCGGCGACCCGGTCGAGGCCGCCAAGGCCTATGACGCGGCCGGCGCCGACGAACTCTGCTTCCTCGACATCACCGCCAGCCATGAGGACCGCGGCATCCTGTTCGACGTTGTCACGCGCACGGCCGAGGCCTGCTTCATGCCGCTGACGGTCGGCGGCGGGGTGCGCAAGGTCGAGGACATCCGTGGTTTGCTGCTAGCGGGCGCCGACAAGGTCTCGATCAATACGGCCGCCGTCACCGACCGGCAGTTCGTCAGGCGGGCGGCGGAAAAATTCGGGGCCCAGTGCATCACCGTGGCGATCGACGCCAAGCAGGTGGCATCAGGGCGATGGGAGATCTTCACCCATGGCGGGCGCAATCCGACGGGGCTCGAGGCCGTCGCCTTCGCCCGCGAGGTCGTCTCGCTCGGGGCCGGCGAACTCCTGGTGACATCGATGGACCGCGACGGCACCAAGGTCGGCTACGATCTCGGCCTGACACGCGCCATCGCCGACGCGGTCTCGGTCCCTGTGATCGCATCCGGCGGCGTCGGCGATCTCGACGATCTGGTCAATGGCGTGCAGGAGGGGCACGCCTCGGCGGTGCTCGCCGCCTCGATCTTCCATTTCGGCACCTACACGATCGGGCAGGCCAAGGCGCACATGGCGCAGGCCGGCCTCGCGATGCGGCTGGACTGAGCGATGACCGCCTTCACCCTCACCGATCTCGAAGCCCGCATCGCCGAGCGCGCCGCCGCCTCGCCGGAAGAATCCTGGACGGCCAAGCTCCTCGCCGCCGGTCCCGAGCGCTGCGCCAAAAAGCTCGGCGAGGAGGCGGTCGAGACCGTGATCGCGGCGGTAAAGGGCGATCGCGACGAACTCGTCGCGGAAAGTGCTGACCTGCTGTATCATCTTTTGGTCGTGCTCAGGTCCCGCGATGTTGCATTGCGGGACGTGTTGAGCCAGCTTGAGGTTCGCACCGCGCGCTCCGGTCTGGCGGAGAAGGCGGCGCGGCCCCGTTGAAGACGAGGCCATCTTCTGAAGACGAGGCAAGGTTGCGTTGAACCTCGAAGCCTGGAATGCGGGTCGCCCCATGGACCAGCGTGTCGTTCCCGCCCCGGCCGATCCCGATCTGGTTTCGCCCTACCGGACCTTCACCCGCGACGAGTGGGCGCATCTGCGCGCCGATACGCCGCTGACGCTGTCAGTCGACGACCTGACCAAGCTGCAATCGATCAACGACCCGATCTCCCTCGACGAGATCGTGGCGATCTACCTGCCGCTGTCGCGCCTGCTCTCGCTCTATGTCGCCGCCACACAGGGGCTGTTCAAGGCGACGCAACGCTTCCTGATGGCCGAGGCCGAGGTCAAGGTGCCCTATATCATCGGGGTCGCCGGCTCGGTCGCGGTCGGCAAGTCGACGACCGCCCGCGTGCTGAAGGCGCTCCTCTCGCGCTGGCCGAACACGCCCAAGGTCGAACTCGTCACCACCGACGGCTTCCTGCTGCCGAACGCCGAACTCGAACGGCGTGGCCTGATGCAGCGCAAGGGTTTTCCCGAAAGCTATGACGGCTCGGCGATCCTGCGGTTCCTTTCCGACGTCAAGGCCGGCAAGAAGGCGGTCTCCGCGCCGGTCTATTCGCATCTCGTCTACGACGTCATGCCGGGCGAGCAGGTCACGGTCGAGCGGCCCGACATCCTGATCCTCGAGGGGTTGAACGTGCTCCAGCCCAGCCGGATGCCCAAGGACGGGACCGCGATTCCCTTCGTCTCCGACTATTTCGACTTCTCGGTCTATCTCGACGCCGACGAGAACGACCTGCACCGCTGGTACGTCAACCGCTTCATGACGCTGCGCCAGACCGCCTTCCGCGACCCGCGCTCCTTCTTCCGCAAATATGCCGAGATCGGCGAGGAGGAGGCGCTCTCGATCGCCGAGACGCTCTGGACCGGGATCAACCTGCCCAACCTGCAGGAGAACATTCTGCCGACGCGCCAGCGCGCCAGCCTGATCCTGACCAAGGGCGCGAGCCATCGCATCCAGCAGGTCGCGCTGCGGCGGCTGTGATGTCGTCCGAAAACCGGCTCCCGCTCGTCTCAGCCGCGGACCTACGGTTCGGCATCATGCCATGACGGAGGCGCTCGCCTCGCTCGCCGGCATGGCGGGCGCGGCCTTCGTCGCCGCGACGCTGCTGCCGGCGCAGTCGGAGGCGGTGTTCGTCGGCCTGCTCGCCGCAAAGACCGTCGATCCGCTCGCGCTCTTCCTGGTCGCCAGCATCGCCAACACCGCCGGCTCCGTGGTGAACTGGTGGCTCGGCCGGCTGATGACCCGCCACGGCGTCGAGCGCTTGCCGGCGCGGCTGAGGCCCGATCCCGGCAAACTCGCCAAGGCGCAGGGCTGGTTCGAACGCTATGGCTGGCCGTCGCTGCTCTTTGCCTGGCTGCCGGTCGCCGGCGATCCGCTGACTTTCGTCGCCGGCACGCTCGACTATCCGCTCGGGCGCTTCGTCGCGCTGGTGCTGATCGGCAAGGCGGCGCGCTACGCCGCGCTCTGGGCCGGATGGAGCGCCTTCGCCTGACGCCATCGGCCGAAAGGCATAGGCCGCATGCCTTGGCCGTTCGGTATTCCCCGGCAACCATTTGGAGAGCGAAACAGAAGACGCTGCCGGCGAGAACGCGGTTTGCGCAAAACCGAGGCTCGGGCTACCAGCATGCGCCCTTCATCAGGAACCATCTCATGAGCATTCAGCGCATCCAGCCCGGCCCCCGCATGTCCAAGGCCGTCGTCCATGGCGACACGGTCTACCTGGCCGGCCAGGTCGCCGACAAGGCGGCCGGCAAGAGCGTCGCCGAGCAGACCGCCGACATCCTCGGCATCATCGACGGGCTGCTGGCCGAGGCCGGCACGGACAAGTCCAAGCTCCTGATGGTCAATATCTGGCTCTCCGACATCTCGACCTTCGCCGAGATGAACGGCGTCTGGGACAAATGGGTCGTCACTGGTGCGACGCCCGGCCGCGCCACCGTCGAGGCCAAGCTCGCCGCGCCGCAGTTCACGGTCGAGATCGCCGTCATCGCGGCCAGGTGACCGGCGGCAAGTGATCGGCGAACTGATCATCATGTCGGGGTGGATGGCGGCGTGACCAATCCGGACGGCCTGGCAGCGCTGTTGACCGAGACGGCACGCCGAAGTGGCGTGTCGCCGACGGCCCTGCTCGCCATGATGTCCGATATCGTCAAGCGGCCGACATCCCTGCCGCCGGACCGACTGGAAGCGCTGCTGGCACGCAAGGCCGACGATCTCCTGGCCTTGCGCGCCCGCCTCGGCGCCACTGTCGGCGACGAAGCCGAACGGCGGTTTCGCGCCGCCGCCGTCGCCGCGCTCGATGCCGGCCGGCTCAGTGAGCTCGACAAGGCGCTGGCCCAGCGCGAGCTCGCCTTGCTCGGCGACCTCGCCAACCTCGCCGCGCTTTCGGCCGAGCGACGGCAGGCCGCAGGCGAAGTCCGTGCCGACCGGGCGGCGACGAGTTTTCTGCGCGCTACGCCGGAAGCCTACGGCGAGGCGGCGCAGCGCTATGGCGAAGCCTCGGCGCTGATCGGATTCGCCGATGTGCCGCGCAGCCGCCAGCTCGCGGTCTCGCAGGTCGATGCGCTGGCACGCATCAGCATCGATTTCGGCGGACGCGAAGGCTTGGACGGCGCCGTCACCCAGGCACGCCGCCTGATCGAGGGTCTCGACAGCCTGGTCGAATCGGTCGCTTTCGCATCGGCGCAAGCGGCACTCGCCGGTGCGCTCGTAGGACTGGCGGATCTCACAGGCGAGGCGGGAACGCGCGCAGAAGCGCTCGCAGCCTGCCGGGCCGGGCTGGAGGATCTGCGTCGCAGCGAGGCGCCGGAGCTGTGGCGGAAACTGCAGGCGCAGCTCGGTATGCTGGCTGTGGCGTTGGGCGAGGCCCGTGGCGACGAAACGCTCCTCGAAGACGCCGTGACGGCGCTCGCCGCAGCGCTCGCCGGCTGGAATCGCGATCGCGACGGCTCGGGATGGCTCGATCTGGAACACGCCATCGCGCGTGCCCGGTCATCGCTCGGCGCCAGACGCAGCGATCTCGCCTTGCTGGAGCGGGCTTTCAACAGTTTCAACCGCGTCGCCACCGCCATCGAGCGCAAACGCGAGCCGCTGCGCTGGGCTGGGCTGCAAGACGACATGGGCCAGGTGCTGCGCGCCATGGGCGAGCGCTACAGCGAGCCGGTGGTGCTGGAAGAGGCGATCGCCGCCTTCGGCCTGGCGCTGGAGGAACGCCGGCGCGAGACCGCTCCGCTGCTCTGGGCGACGAGCTCGGCCAATCAGGGCATGGCGTCGATGCAGCTCGCCGAGCGGCGCAAGGATGCGGGCCTCGCCCAGCAGGCGCTGGTCCAGATCATGGCCGCGGTCGAGGCGCTGCGAGGCGCCGGCTACGGCGCCAACGCAGCCGAACTCCAGAAGCAGCTCGTCGCCGCCGGCGCGCTCGCCGAGCGGCTGAGCAAGCGCTGATCCGGACTCAGGCCGCCTTCTTCCAGGCCGCCAGCCGCTCCAGCGCGGCGTCGAGGGTCGCATCGTGCTTTGCGAAGCAGAAGCGGACGACGGTCCTGACGGCACCCTCGGCATAGAAGGCGCTGACCGGGATCGCCGCGACGCCGTTCCCCGTCACCAGCCGCTGGCAGAAGGCGACGTCGTCGGCCTCGCCGAGAGGCGCAATGTCGACATTGAGGAAATAGGTGCCGACGCTCGGCAGCACGTCGAAACCGAGCCCGGCGAGTCCGCTCGCGAACCGATCGCGCGAGCGCTGGAAATCGGCGCGCATGCCCTCGAAATAGCCGTCCTCCTTGCCGAGACCATAGGCGACGGCCGCCTGCAGGTTCGGCGGGGTGGTGAAGGTGATGTACTGGTGCGCCTTGGCCAGTACCCGCATCAGGGCAGGCGCCGCCATCACCAGCCCGACCTTCCAGCCGGTGAGCGAGAAGATCTTGCCGGCCGAGGAGATCTTGACCGTGCGCTCGCGCATGCCGGGCCGGCTCATCATCGGGACATGGCGGCGGCCGTCGAAGACGACATGCTCCCAGACCTCGTCGCAGAGTGCGACGGCATCGTGCTTGACGCAGAATGCGGCGAGCAAATCGAGATCGGCGTCGCTGAAGATCGTCGCAGTCGGGTTCAGCGGGTTGTTGAACAGCACGACCCTGGTCTTCGGCGAGAACGCCTGCTCCAGCGCTGCCTCGCTCAGTCCGAAGGCCGGCGGCGTCAGCGTCACGAATTTCGGGATGCCGCCGGCGCGGCGCACCAGCGGCACATAGGCGTCGTACATCGGCTCGAACAGGACGACCTCGTCGCCGGGCGAGACCAGCGCCATCAGCGCGCCGGCGATCGCTTCGGTCGCGCCCGAGGTGACCATGATCTCGCTGTCGGGATCGAGATCGAGGCCCTGCCAATGCTTGAAATGCGCGGCGGCCGCCTGGCGCAGCTCGGGCAGCCCCATCATCGGCGGATACTGGTTCCAGCCGGAGATTACCGCCTCGGCTGCCTTGCGCCGGACATCCTCCGGGCCGGGATCGTCGGGAAAACCCTGGCCGAGATTGACCGCGCCGGTTTCGCGCGCGAGCCGCGACATCACCTCGAAGACGCTGGTGGAAAGGGCGGAGAAGATCGGGTTCATCGCGGAAGGTCGTCTCTGGGAAGCACGCGGCGGCGTCTACCATGCGGTGGTCAGGTACGCATCCGGCAAAAGCACTGTCAGGATGCGTCAGCACTATCGAATGACGAATGTTGACATTCATCAGAGATCAATGCTTAGTGCCGCCAGCCGGTTCACGACGGGCGCCCGCGGCGGCTTCGCCCCTTTGACGTTGCGGGATATTGGCGTGAACCGGTGACCCTCCCTCTCACGCCGGGAGCGATTGCGCAGGGCCGCGGCCGATCCTAAGCAGGTCGCATGTCCGCCCCCACCACCCCCGCCGTGATGATCCTGGGCACCGGCTCCAATGTCGGGAAGTCGCTGATCGTCGCCGGCCTGTGCCGGCTCTTCGTCGATCGCGGGCTGCGCGTCCTGCCGTTCAAGCCGCAGAACATGTCGAACAACGCCGCCGCGACGCCCGGCGGGGAGATCGGCCGCGCCCAAGCCCTGCAGGCCCGCGCGGCTCGCGTCGCGCCCCATGTCGACATGAACCCGGTGCTGCTCAAGCCCGAGAGCGAAACCGGCAGCCAGATCATCCTGCAGGGCCGCGTCGCCGGCCATCTCGGCAGCGGCGACTACCAGCGCCGCGGCGATTTTCTCCCCCAGGTGCTGGAGAGTTTTTCGCGCCTGAGCGGCCAGGCCGATCTCGTCCTGGTCGAGGGCGCCGGCTCCCCGGCAGAGACCAATCTGCGCGCTCGCGACATCGCCAATCTCGGCTTCGCCCGCGCTGCTGGCGTGCCCGCCATCCTCGTCGGCGACATCGACCGCGGCGGCGTCATCGCCAGTCTCGTCGGCAGCCATGCGGTGCTGGACGAGGCCGATCGCGCGATGATCCGCGGCTTCGCGATCAACCGCTTCCGCGGCGACCCCGCTCTGTTCTTGCCCGGCGTCGCGACGATCTCGGCCGCAACCGGCTGGCGCTGCCTCGGCGTCGTGCCGTGGTTCGCGGACGCGGCGAAGCTGCCGGCCGAGGACGGGCTCGACCTGCGCGAGGGTGCGCGCCGGCCTGGCGCCCGCCTGAAGATCGCGGTCCCGATCATGCCCGGCATCGCCAATTTCGACGATCTCGATCCGCTGAAGCAGGAGAGCGACGTCGATCTCGTGCTGGTGCCGCGCGGACAGCCACTGCCGGGCGATGCCGGCCTCGTCATCCTACCGGGCTCCAAGACGACCCTGCGCGATCTCGCGGTGCTGCGCATCGAGGGCTGGGACATCGACATCTTGGCGCATCGTCGCCGCGGCGGCCATGTGCTCGGGCTGTGCGGCGGCTACCAGATGCTCGGCCGGGTGGTGCGCGACCCGCTCGGCCTCGAAGGCCCGCCGGGCGAAGCGGAAGGTCTCGGCCTGCTCGACGTCGAGACCGTGCTCGATCGCGACAAGACGGTACGCGAGGTCGCAATCGCCCATCTGCCGAGCGGCGCAGCGGGCCGCGCCTACGAAATCCATCTCGGCCGCACCGAAGGCAGCGACACGGCGAGAGCGCGGTTTCGCCTCGGAGAACGGCCGGACGGCGCCGCAAGCTCCGACGGGTACGTCGTCGGCACCTATCTCCATGGCGTTTTCGCATCCGATGCGGTCCGCGCCGCCTGCCTCGCCGAATTCGGGGCGAACGGCGGCGTCTCGTCCTACGAGACGGAGGTCGAGGCGACGCTGGACCGGCTCGCCGCCCATCTCGGCCGGCATCTCGATGTCGACGCCTTGCTGCGGCTGGCGCGAAGCCGCGCCGAGCTCGCCTGAAAACACGCCTCGACCGTCAAATGACATAGGCCGACCGCATCGCTTTCGGCTAAAGTCTTTTTCTGTCATAGCGTTGACGAATGACGAATTTCGTCATACGAGCGTATACCGAATACTGTCGGCCCATTTGCACATCAGGCAGACCGCGTTGAGCACGATCGAGCGCGACACCAGGCAGGACATCGTCGACACGGCCGAACGCTTCTTCCGCGACATCGGCTACCAGAAGACGACCGTCGCCGACATCGCGAAATCGCTCCGGATGAGCCCCGCCAACGTCTATCGCTTCTTCGATTCCAAGAAGTCGATCAACGAGGCGGTGCTGGCCCGTTACAAGGGCGAGCTGGAGGACGTTCTGGCCGGCATCGCGGCCGAGCCGCGTCCTGCGGCCGCGCGCCTGCGGGACATGCTGCTCGCCTCGCACCGGTTGAATGAGGCGCGCTTCGCCGATCAGGCCCGCATGCACGAGATGGTCTGCGCCGCGATGGAGGAGAGCTGGGACGCGATCCTCGGCCATATCGCCCGTTTCGACGCCCTGCATTGCAAGGTCGTGACCGAGGGCGTCGCCAACGGCGAGTTCCGCAAGGTCGATCCGGTCGAGGCGACGCGCTGCATCCGCACCGCGATGATCCGCTTCCACCACCCCCTGCTGATGGCCCAGTGCAGCCGCATGCCCAGCCCCAGCATCGAGGCGATGATCGCGCTGGTGCTGGCCGGCCTTGCCGCCGAACCCGCGACGATGGGCTGAAAACGCCCGGGCCGCCGGCCGCTTTGCGTTGACAAGGCCGCCTGCGGGCGGGATACCCCCGGCAGCCATGGCCGCTTTCTCGAAACAGACGCTGAAGAAGCTCGCCGTCGTCGTCCACGACCTCGTGATGACGGCGCTGGCGATCTGGCTCGTCTTCGTGATCCGTTTCGAGGGCTGGCAGCTCGACGAGCATCTGCGCCACCTGCCGAAGACGCTGCCCTTCTTCGTCGCCTATGCCGGCATCGTCTACTGGTTCTTTTCGCTCTATCGCTCGAAATGGCGCTTCGCCTCGCTGCCGGACCTGTCGAACATCGTCAAGGCGGTCTCGATCCTGACGCTGAGCCTGCTGGTCGCCGACTACGTCTTGGTCTCGCCGAACCTCTACGGCGCCTTCTTCTTCGGCAAGATCACCATCGCGCTCTATTGGCTGGTGCAGAACGCCCTGCTCGGCGGGCCGCGCCTCGCCTATCGCTATTTCAAATATGCCCGCTCCAAGCAGCAGGCTCAGCAGGGCGCAGCGCTGCCGGCACTGCTGCTCGGCCGCGGTGTCGAGGTCGAGATGGCGATCCGCGCCATGGAGACCGGCACCATGGGTAACCAGCGCCCGACCGGCATCCTCTCGCCGCGCACCGACGATCTCGGCCAGTCGATCCGCGGCGTGCCGGTGCTGGGTCTGCTCGGCCAGATCGAGACGATCGTGCTCGACGCGGCCGAGCGCGGCGAGGCCTTCCGCCGCATCATCGCGACGCCGAGCGCGCTTTCGCCCGAGGCCGAGCCGGAGAAATGGCTTGCCCGCACCCGCAAGCTGGCGCTGCCGATCTCGCGCATCGATTCGCGCGGAGAGGGCGCCCGCGACACCGAGGTCGCGCCGCTCGAGATCGAGGATCTGCTGGTCCGGCCGACGGTGGCGATCGACCGGAGCCGGCTTGCCGGCTTCCTCGCCGGCAAACGCGTCGTCGTCACCGGCGGCGGCGGCTCGATCGGCTCGGAGATCTGCCTGCGCTGCGCCGCCTTCGGCGCAGCCGAACTGCTGATCGTCGAGAGCTCGGAGCCGGCCCTGTTCCAGATCACCGAGACGCTGATCGCCCAGGAGCATGAGACCAGGGTCTCCGGCGCGCTCGCGGACGTCCGCGACCGGGCCCGCATCACCTCGCTCTTCGCCGGCTTCTCGCCGGACATCGTCATCCACGCCGCGGCGCTGAAGCACGTGCCCTATCTCGAGGCCGACTGGGCCGAGGGCGTGAAGACCAACATCTTCGGCTCGGTCAACGTCACCGACGCGGCGATCTCTGCCGGGGCCAAGACCTTCGTGCTGATCTCGACCGACAAGGCGATCGAGCCGGTTTCGATGCTGGGCGCGACCAAGCGCTTCGCCGAGATGTACGCCCAGTCGCGCGACGCCGAATTCGTCGCGGCGGCCGCCGGCATGCGGCTCGTTGCGGTGCGCTTCGGCAATGTGCTGGGATCGGTCGGCTCGGTCGTGCCGAAATTCAAGGCGCAGATCGAGCGCGGCGGCCCGGTGACCGTCACCGACCCGGAGATGATCCGCTATTTCATGACGATCCGCGAGGCCTGCGACCTCGTGCTGACGGCGGCCTCCCACGCCCGCCCGGAGGAGCCGGAGGCCGAGCGCGCCGCCGTCTACATCCTCAAGATGGGCCAGCCGATGAAGATCATCGACCTGGCCGAGCGGATGATCCGCCTCGCCGGCTACGAGCCGGGCACCGACATCGAGATCAAGCTCACCGGCGTGCGCCCCGGCGAGCGCCTGAACGAGATCCTGTTCGCCAAGGACGAGCCCAAGGCCGAGACCGGGCTCGACGGCGTGATGGCGGCGAAGCCGATCTTCGCCGGCCGCGCCAAACTGCAGGGCTGGCTGGCGCGGCTCGAAGCCAGTATCAAGGCGGAGGATCGCAGCGCGGCCGAGGCGGTGCTCGACGAGGCGATCCCCGATTTCAGCGCCCGTCAGAAGCCAGTCGCGCCAGCGCGGCCTTCGTCTCGACCCGCGGCCGCCATCCGGCCCTGAGCAGGTCGCGCGGCTCCGCGACCAGGCTGCCGGCCAGTTTCCCGAAGGCGTCGCCCTTGCCGGCGAGGCGTGCCGCCGTTCCGAGCCAGCGGGCCGGGAGCGAGACGAGCCCGGCGCCGCGCCCCTGCCCCTGCCGCATCGCCGTGATGATCCCGGCGACGCCGAGCGGCTCGGGATCGGACAGGATGTAGCTGCGACGTGGCGGGCAGGCGGGGCCGAGCGCGAACAGGATCGCCGCCGCCAGGTTCTCGACCGCGAGCAGCGAGCGCGGCGCCGTCAAACCGCCGAGCGGCAGCGGTACGGGCAGGCGGGCGAGCTTCACGAGCGCCGCCATGTTGGCCTTGACGCTCGGCCCGTAGATCAGCACGGGGCGCAGCGCGACCCAGTCGAGATCGAGCCTGGCCAGGCCATGCTCGGCCGTGAGTTTCGAGCGGCCATAGGGGTCATCCGGCGCGGGAGTGTCGTCGTCGCTCAGCGGCGGCCCGTCGAAGGCGCCGGACAGTGCCTTGATCGAAGACAGATAGACGAAGCGGCCGACACCCTCCTGCTGCGCCGCCCGCGCCAACTCGAGCGTAGCGTCGGTGTTGATGCGGCGATACAGCGCTTCGTCGAGGCCCGGCCCGGCATGGGCAAGCCCGGCCATGTGGACGACATGGTCGACGCCGTCGAGCGCCGCGCGCCAGTCGAAGGGTTGCGCAAGATCGCCCGTCGCGACCGTCTCGACATCCGCTTCGGCCGGCATGGGACGCCGCTGCGCCAGGCGCAGGCGGTAACCCGCCTGCCGCATAGCTGCGACCACATGCGGCCCGACGAAGCCGCTCGCCCCGGTGACGAGGATGCGCGGCTCAGCCATGGCCGTCCCTCGGACGCGAGAAATTGCGCATCAGCAGGCCGGTCAGGATCGCGGCGACCGCGAGACAGGCAAGCTGAAGCCAGATCGACGAGATCAGCGCGGCGACCGTAGCCAGACCAACCAGAACGAGGTTGAGCGCAGCGATGCGTCCAACGATGCCGATGACGGCAAAACCGTTCACCGTCGCCTGCTGATAGAAATGCGAGCGATGCGCCTCCCACACACGCTCGCCCCGCGCCAGCCGGCGCAGCAGCGTCACCGTCGCGTCGGTCAGGTGGTAGAGCGGCAGGATCAGCGCCGCCGTCAGCGCGCCGGAGCCCGCCAGCCGATAGAGCAGCCATGCGCCGAGCAACCCGATCGGCAGTGAGCCGACGTCGCCGAGGAAGAGTTTAGCGACTGGCCGGTTGAACGGCGCAAAACCGATCAGTCCACCGCACAAGGCCGCCGCGAGCCAGCCGGCCGCCGGATCGACCAGGCCGAGTTGGCCTGCGATCGCCAAAGCGCCCGCCAGCGGCACGAAGCCCACGACGGTGATCCAGTCGATCCCATCCATGAAATTGGCCAGATTGACGAACCAGAGCCCGGCAAGGAGCGCGAGCCCGTGTTCGAGCCAGAGCGGCATCAGACCGGGAAACAGGCGCACATCCGGCGCAGCGAAGGCGAGCACGGCACCGACGCAGAATGCCTGCAGGATGAGCCGCAAGCCGGCGGGCAGCGGCGCGATGTCGTCCCAGGCGCCGACGACCGCCAGTGCGGCCGTCGCGGCGAAGACGATCGCCGTCTCCCGCATCGGCCAGCCGGCGAGCCAGAGCGCGCAGGACAGCGCCGCGAACGCCCCGGCCAGCACGGCGATGCCGCCGCCCTGTGGAGTCGGCACGCGATGGCTCGAGCGCGCATTCGGCCGCGCCAGCGCATAGCGCAGCAGCAGCGGGCGCAGCAGCACGCAGAGCGCGGCCGAAACCAGCGCTGCGGCAAGGGCGATCAGGATGGGTGCGACAAGTGCGGTCAAAGCCGCGGCACCATAGGCAAATCGGGCAGGAGCGCCAGTCCCGGCTCAGCCTCTCGCCGCCTGGCACTGACGGGCGACGATGCCGAGCGCGGTGATGATCAGCCGGGCGAAGGTTCGGGCGCCGAGCTCGTCGACGTCGCGCTCCGGCATGAACTCGACGAAGTTGATCGCGACGATGCGTCCGCGCGCCGCGGCTCCGCGCAGCAGGTCGACGCCCTGCCAATAGGACAGGCCGCCTGGCGCGCGGCCAATCACGCCGGGGATCAGCGACGGATCGAAGGCGTCGGCATCGATGCAGATCGCGATGTCGCCGCCGGCGGGCAGCCGCGCCAGAGCCGCCTCGACGCCGTGGCGATGCAGCGTCTCGGCGGTGACGAAGGCGACGCCGGCAGCCAGCGCGGCCTCATAGTCGGAGATCGCCGCCGAACCGATGCCGCGGGCGCCGACCTGCACGATCTGGCCGACATGGCCCATCTCGGAGGCCCGCCGCATGGTCGAGGACAAGCCGAGACGCTCGCCCATATGCTCGTCGCGCCAGTCGATATGCGCATCGATCTGCAGGATGGATAGCTTCGTTGATGTCTCGCCGAGCCCCTCCAGCATCGGGGTCGGCACCGAATCGTCGCCGCCGATGACGAAGGGCACGGCGCCGCGCGCCCGGATGGCGGCGACAGCAGCGCGGATACGTTCGCGGTTGGCCGCGAAATCGCTCTCGTCATAGGGCAGGTCGCCGCAATCGACGGCCTTCAGCGCAGGACGCGGAAACACCGGGCCACCGCTGTCGAAATCGTACCGGTCGACATTGGCGGTCAGCGGCGCGGTTGCCTTCCGCAGAGCCGCCGGCGCGTTGCGGCAATAAGGGCCGACGGACGCGTAGGGCGTGGCGCCCAGTGCCCCGATGATCGCGATCGGCGCTTCGAGCCGGGCGAGATCGTCGCAAGCCGCAAGGCCGAGAAAGGTCTTCGTCGCCGATGCGCCGTAGAGGGCGCCGAGGTCGGGAAATGTCGTCATGTCGTGTCCTTCAAGGAAAGCGCGCCGAGCATGGCCGTGATCGGCCCTTGAAACGACCGGCACAAAGAGTGAACATGAGCGTATGGCATTCGCGATTCCCATCCTGAACCCGCCGCCGGCCCGGCCGGACATCACCCGCGCCGTCTGCCGCGGCGCCGGGCGGCATCTGCGCGAGCGCGGCTACGCGATCGTCAAGGAGATGACCTTCGCCAATGGCCGGCGCGGCGACATCGTCGCGTTGTCGCCGTCTGGCGAACTGCTGGTGGTCGAGGTCAAGTCGGGTATCGAGGATTACCGCGTCGACGGCAAATGGCCGGATTACCGCGACTATTGCGACGGCTTCCTCTTCGCCGTCGCACCGGAATTCCCGCGCGAGATCCTGCCGGACGATGTCGGGCTGATCGTCGCGGATGCCTGGGGCGGGGAACTGTTGCGCGAGCCGCCGCGCCATCCGCTCAGCGGCGCCAGGCGCAAGATGCTGACGATCGCCTTCGCGAAACTCGCCGCGACGCGACTGGCGATGCTGGACGATCCGGGATCCTAGCGCGGCGCGCGCTTGGCGAGGATGCGCTGCAGGGTCCGTCGATGCATGCCAAGGCGGCGCGCCGTCTCCGAGACGTTGCGGCTGCACAGCTCATAGACGCGCTGGATGTGCTCCCAGCGGACGCGATCGGCCGACATCGGGTTTTCCGGCGGCATCGGCCGCGAATCGCGGCTGGCGGCCAGCGCTGAATGGATCTCGTCCGCGTCGGCAGGCTTTGCCAGGAAATCGAAGGCGCCAAGCTTCACCGCGCTGACGGCGGTCGCGATGTTGCCGTAGCCGGTCAGGACGACGCCGCGCGCCTCCGGGCGCTTCTCCTTGAGGCGGGCGATGACGTCGAGCCCGTTGCCGTCGCCGAGACGCAGGTCGATCACCGCGAACGCCGGCGCCGCCTCCTCGACGGCCGCGAGGCCGGCCGAGACGCTGTCGGCGGTGCGCACCGCATAGCCGCGGCCTTCCATGGCGCGGGCGAGCCGGGTCAGGAACGGCTTGTCGTCGTCGACCAGCAGCAGCGACATGTCGGCGGTCGCGCCGGTCGGGGCCGTTTCGGCCGAAAGCTCTGGCATCGTCTTCTCCCTCCGGCAGGCCGCCCGGTCGCGATCGTGACCCGGCCGGGCCTGCGGTGCGCGCAGCTCAGCTAAGCCTATGTAGTGTCGCGGCTTCCGCCTGGGTAGTCCCGCCCGGCCGCGGATCGGCCTCGAACACGGCGCGTGGCCAGACGATCCGGATCGAGGCGCCGCTGGCCGGGGCCGGCAGGTTGGAGAATTCGAGCGCGGCCCCGCTGCGCTCCAGCAGGGTCTTGGCGATGAAGAGGCCGAGGCCGAGGCCCCCGCCGGCGCGGTTCTCGCGCGAGGTCCGCGACAGATAGGGCTCGCCGGCGCGCATCAGCACGTCCGGCGGGAAGCCCGGGCCGTCATCGGCGATCGTCAGCATGACCTGCGCGGGCGTCCAGCGCGCCGTGATCGCGACCGTCGAGCTGGCGAAATCGACGGCATTGTCGACGATGTTGCCGAGGCCGTAGAGCATCCCGGGATTGCGCCGGCAGACCGGCTCGGGCTTCTCTCCTTCCAGCACGATCGCGAAGGGCGTCCCGAAGGGCCGCTGCGGACCGGCCGCTTCCTCGATCAGCAGGCTGAGCGAGAGCTGGTCGAGCGGGCTGCCGTCGTCGTCCTGAAGCGAGGCGAGCTTGCCGAGGATGCCGCGGCAGCGCTCGACCTGCTCGCGCAGCAGCACGATGTCGTCGGCCATCTCGCCCTCGGGAGGGGCGAGCCGCGAGAGCTCGCGCGCGACCAGCGCGATCGTCGCCAGCGGCGTGCCGAGTTCGTGGGCGGCTGCGGCGGCAAGGCCGTCGAGCTGCGAGAGATGCTGCTCGCGCGCCAGCACGAGTTCGGTCGCGGCCAATGCCTCCGAGAGGTCGCGGGCCTCCTTGGCGACGCGCCAGGCATAGATGCCGGTGAAGCCGAGCCCCAGCACCAGCGCGATGAAGTTTCCGGCCTGGTAGTAGGGAGGCAGTATGGGCTTGATCTCCCCGGCCCAGGGCAACGGCCAGTGCGCGAAGGACAGGAAGGTCGCCGACGCCACCGCGAGCAGGCCGAGCATCAGCGTCAGATGCGGCGCCAGCGCCGTCGCCGAGATCATCACCGGCGCCAGGAACAGGATCGAGAACGGGTTCTGCAGCCCGCCGGTCAGGTAGAGCAGCGCCGCGAGCTGCAGGATGTCGAAGCCGAGCAGCGCGGTCGCCGCGCCCTCGCGCAGGCGGTGGCTCAGCGGAAAGCGGATCCTGAGCGCGATGTTGAGCCAGGCCGAGATCGCGATCGCGGCGAAGCACCAGCCGAAGGGGAGCTGGAAACCCAGCCCGAAATGCACCCCGGCGACGGCCAGGCTCTGGCCGGCGATGGCGAGCCAGCGCAGCCGGACCAGCGTGTCCAGCCGCAGATGGCGGCGCGACAGGGTGAAGCCCGGCGTCTCCGGATAGGCCATCGTCATGCCGCGCTCCGGTAGCGTTCCGGTGGCAATATTCTGTTGCAAATCGGCATCGCAGCGAAATCTTAGTCTTTAGCCGGATTGAATGAGAACAAATTGGACCTAGTCTGCGTTGCCTTGCTGCGGCGCATCATGACCTGGTGCAGGCGCGGGGACGTTGCGAGCATGTCGAGGGCCACCATGTCGTTTGCCTACCATGCCTATGAGACGATGCACATGATGGTCAGCCCGGCGCGGACCTTCTCCGACGCCATGCAGCTCGCCTTCAAGAATCCGGCGAACCCGCTGACTTACACGCCGTTCGGGCGCAGCATCGCCGCCTCCTGCGAACTGTTCGAGCGGACTACGCGCCGCTACGGCAAGCCGGCCTTCGATCTGCCGCAGACCACGGTCGGCGGCGTCAGGACCGATGTCGAGGAGCGCACCGTCTGGGAGCGCCCGTTCTGCAGGCTCACCTATTTCGACCGCAAGATCGAAGGGCGCCGCAAGCCGCAGCCGAAGATCCTGCTGGTCGCGCCGATGTCGGGCCATTACGCCACGCTCTTGCGCGGCACGGTCGAGGCCTTCCTGCCCGGCCACGAGGTCTACATCACCGACTGGGTCGATGCCCGGCTGGTGCCGCTGACGGCCGGCCGTTTCGATCTCGACGACTATATCGACTACGTCATCGCCATGCTGCACAAGCTCGGCCCGGACACCCATGTCATGGCCGTCTGCCAGCCTTCGGTGCCGGTGCTCGCCGCGATCGCCCGCATGGAGGCCGAGAACGACCCCTGCGCACCGCGCTCGATGACGCTGATGGGCGGCCCGATCGACACCCGCCGCTCGCCGACCGCCGTGAACCAGCTCGCCATGGAGCGCGGCATCGACTGGTTCCGCGACAACTGCATCACCAAGGTGCCGTTCCCGCATATGGGCGCGTTCCGCGACGTCTATCCCGGCTTCCTGCAGCTCTCGGGCTTCATGGCGATGAATCTCGACAAGCACATCGGCGCCCATCGCGAGATGTTCAAGCATCTCGTCGCCGGCGACGGCGACATGGCCGAGAAGCATCGCGAGTTCTACGACGAATATCTCGCGGTGATGGACCTGACCGCCGAGTTCTACCTCCAGACCGTCGACACCGTGTTCGTCAAGCATGCCCTGCCCAAGGGCGAGATGATGCACCGCGACAAGCCGGTCGACCTCACCGCGATCCGCCGCGTCGCGCTGATGACGGTCGAGGGCGAGAAGGACGACATCTCCGGTGTCGGCCAGACCCAGGCCGCGCACGACCTCTGCATCAACATCCCCGACGACAAGCGGGTCCACTACATGCAGAAGGGCGTCGGCCATTACGGCGTCTTCAACGGCTCGCGCTTCCGCTCCGAGATCGCCCCCCGCATCTCCGACTTCATGGTCAGCCTGGACATGGAGGCGGCCAAGGGTCGTCGCGACGCCAGCGCCGCCGAGGCACGCAAGGGCCTGAAGATCGCGAGCTGAGGCCGCATTCTCCAGAAGAGTGATGCAGGCGCGCATCTTCCGCTTTTGATGCGAATCCGGCACCTTCTCAGGTGATGCGGGTTTCCCTGTTCAGGCGCCAGCCCGATCCCGACCGGATCGAGGTTCTTCACGCCGGCATGCTCTATCCCGTCGCGGTGAAGCGGCGGGCGAGCGCCCGGCGCATGACGCTGCGGGTCTCGCAGGCGACCGGCGAGGTCACGCTGACCCTGCCCGAGCGGGCGGATTTCGCGGCTGGCCGCGACTTCGCCCTGCGCCATGGCGGCTGGATCGCGGCGCGCATCGCCAAGCGGCCGATGTCGACGCCTTTCGAGCCCGGCGAGCTGATTCCGCTGCGCGGCGTGCCGCATCGCATCGTGCACTGGTCGCGGGTGCGCGGGCTGACGCGGGCTGCGCTCGACCAGGATGGCGCGCCGATCATCACCGTCTCCGGCGAGGGCGGCCATGTCTCGCGCCGGGTCAAGGATTTCCTGCGGCGGCAGGCGCTCGAGGATCTGGAGCAGGCGGTGAGGCGCCATACCGCTGCACTCGGCATACCGGCCCGCAAGATCACCATCCGCGACACGACCAGCCGCTGGGGTTCGTGCTCGTCGAAGGGCCATCTCAGCTTTTCCTGGCGGCTGATCCTCGCCCCGCCGCTGGTGCTCGACTATCTCGCGGCGCATGAGGTGGCCCATCTCAAGGAGATGAACCATTCGCATCGGTTCTGGGCGCTGACCCACCGGCTCTGCCCGAAGACGGAGGAGGCCGAGGCCTGGCTCAAGCGCAATGGCGCGAGCCTGCACGGCTTCGGCTGAACCTCGACAGCCACACCTACGACGCCTAGACAGCGCTCTCGACCGCCAGAGCGCCTGCCCATGACACTCCGCCCCGACACGCTGGCGATGACCGCCGTCCTCGCCATGCTAACGGCGCTCGGGCCGCTCTCGACCGATTTCTACCTGCCCTCGCTGCCCGAGATCGCCCGCGTGATGGACAGCGACACCGCCGGCGCGCAGGCGACGCTGTCGTCTTTCCTGTTCGGCTTCGCCGGCGGCCAAATCCTGTGGGGGCCGCTCTCCGACCGCCTCGGGCGCAAGCCGATCCTGCTCGCGGGCCTCGCGCTCTTCCTGCTGGCGACGCTCGCCTGCGCGCTTTCGCCCTCGATCGGCGCGCTGACCGCGGCGCGTGCGCTCCAGGCCTTCGGCGCATCAGGCCCGATCGTGCTCGGGCGCGCCATGGTGCGTGATCTCTACGAGGGACCGCGCGCGGGGCGCGAACTCGCCCGCATGGGCATGATCATGGGGCTGGTGCCGGCGATCGCGCCGGTGATCGGCGGCGTCCTGCAGGCCGCCTTCGGCTGGCGCTCGACCTTCATCGCCTCGCTCGCCTTCGGGCTGGCGCTGGCGGCGACGATCATCCTGGTGATGCCGGAGACGCTCCCGGCCAGGACGCCGGGCGCGCTCTCGATCCCCGCGATCTTCCGCGGTTTCGGCGTGCTGCTGCAGAACCGCGCCTTCCGGGTCTATGTCGGGCTGACCGCACTGGCCTATGCCGGGCTCTTCGCCTTCATCTCCGGCTCGTCCTTCGTGCTGATCGACGTCTACGGCCTGACGCCGGTGCAATACGGCTTCTCCTTCGGCTTCGGCGTGCTCGGCTTCATCCTCGGCACCATCATCGCCCAGCGCCTGGTCGGCCGGCGCGGGCTCGACGGGGTGATCGCGCTCGGCGTCGCCTGCCTCGCCGGCGGCGGCGTTACGATGCTGGTCTGCGTCGCCAGCGGCCTCGGCGGGCCGCTCGGCGTCGTCGTGCCGATGGCACTCTATGCTTGCGGTGTCGGGCTGACCATGCCGCAATCCCAGGCCTCGGCGATGATGCCCTTCCCGGACCGGGCGGGCGCGGCCTCGTCCTTCAACGGCCTGTGCCAGATGCTGCTCTCGGCCTGCGTCGGCTTGCTCGTCGGCCATGCGCTGAAGGGCGGGGCGCTGCCGCTGCCGCTGGTGATGTCGGCGCTCGGCGTCGCTGCGCTCGTGCTGTTCAAGGCGAGCGCCGGCATCCGCGCCGCCAAAATCTGAATCTCAGCCGCCGAAGAGCTTCTGCAGCAGGTTCTTCTCCTGCGGCGCCGGGGCTACCCAGCCGCCATCGCCGCCCGCGGTCTGGGTGTTGGCCGGCGGACGGGCGGAGGCGACCGGCGCGCCGCTGTCGAAGATCGATTTCGGCCCGCCGCGCCAGAGCCCGCCCGGCAGCGGCGCCGGCTGCATTCCGGCATGGGCCGCCTTCATGTATTTGCCCCAGATCTCGGCCGGCAGGCCGCTGCCGAAGACCCGCTTCATCGCGCTGTTGTCGTCATTGCCGAGCCAGACCGCGGTGACCAGCTTCGCCGTGAAGCCGACGAACCAGGCGTCGCGGAAATCCTGGGTCGTGCCGGATTTGCCGCCGACCTCCCAGCCGGGGATGTTCACCTTGCTGCCGGTGCCGCTGAGCATGACCTCGTGGAACATGGTGTCGATCATCGCCAGCGTCTGCGGCTGCACGACGGCGCCGAAGCCGGTGCCCTTGCGGGCATAGATCACCTTGCCGCCGGTCGATTTCACCTCGCGGATGACATAGGGCAGCACGCCCTGGCCGCCATTGGCGAAGGTGGCGTAGGCCGTCGTCAGCTCGACCGGGGTGACCTCGGAGGTGCCGAGCGCCAGCGACGGATTGGCCTGCAGGCTCGAATTGATGCCGAGCCGCTGTGCCGTGCGCACCACCTCCTTGGGCGTCACCTCCTGGTTCAGCTTGACCGCGATGGTGTTGAGCGAATGGGCAAAGGCGGTCTGCAGCGTCACCGGGCCGCGATAGCGCTTGTCGTTGTTCTCGGGATTCCAGCCCTTGATCGAGACAGGCGAATCATCGCGGATCGTGTCGGGCGTCAGGCCCTGCTCCAGCGCGGTCAGATAGACGAAGGGCTTGAAGGCGGAGCCCGGCTGGCGCTTCGCCGCCGTGGCGCGGTTGAACTGGCTCTTGGTGTAGTCGCGCCCGCCGATCAGGGCGCGCAGCGCCCCGTCCGGCGCCATCGAGACGACCGCGCCCTGGCTGACGCCCTGCTTGGCGCCCTGCGCGGCCAGCGCCTCGACGAGGTTCGCCTCGGCAAGCGCCTGGAGCTTGGTGTCGATCGTCGTCAGCACGGTGACGTCACCCTCGACCGCGCCGATGAAATCGTCGAGCACGTCCATGACGTAGTCGGCGGCGTAGTTCACCGAGCCGGCGCCGACACGCTCGGCCGCCTCCGCCGGGGCGCCGAGTGCCGTCTTGGCCGAGGCCTGCGAGATCAAGCCTTGCTCCGCCATCGCCGCGACGACGAGCTGGGCCCGCTTCTCCGCCGCTTCCGGGTTGCGGTTCGGCGCCAGCCGCGACGGCGCCTGGACGAGGCCGGCCAGCATCGCAGCCTCCGCGATCGTGACTGAGCGCGCCGATTTGTTGAAATAGCGCTGCGCGGCGGCCTCGACGCCATAGGCGCCCGAGCCGAAATAGACGCGGTTGAGATAGAGCTCGAGGATCTGGTCCTTGGAATAGGTCCGCTCCAGCCAGAGCGCTAGGATCGCCTCTTGGATCTTGCGCGCGGCGGTGCGCTCCTGGGTCAGGAACAGGTTCTTGGCGAGCTGCTGGGTCAGGGTCGAGCCGCCCTGCAGGCCGCCGCGGCCGCGCAGATTGGTCGCGACGGCACGCGCCAGGCCGACAGGGTCGATGCCGAAATGCTGGTAGAAGCGCCGGTCCTCGATCGCGACGAAGGCTTTGGGCAGATAGGGCGGCACCTCGCCGATGGTGATGGTGCGCCCGCCGGTCTCGCCACGATTGGCGAGCAGCGTGCCGTCGGCGGCGAGGATCGCGATGTTGGGCGGCCGTTTCGGCACCGTGAGCTGGTTGATCGGTGGCAATTGCGAGGCGTGGTAGGCGACGAGCCCACCGAGCCCGATCGCGCCCCACAGCCCCATCACCATGGTCCAGTAGAACAGCGTGCCCAGCAGCGAACGCCGCTTGCGCCCGCGCCGGCTGCCACCCGATCCGCCCGAGCGCTTGTCGCGACGGGGCGGCTCACGGCGCTCCTCGCGCTTCGGTGCCGGGCGCGGACCACGGCTCGGCCGGTCGTCCGCCGACAGGCGCATGTCGAAATCGTCGCGGCGGTCGCCGCGTCCGCTGTCGAAAGACGGCTCGCGCCGCTCGCCCCGTCTGGTCCGGTCGTTCATCTGGCCCCGATCACACCCGCAGGACGGCGCTCAGTGGCCGAACGGCGTCTCGAGCGTCAGACAGGAGTGAAACATGGCGCTTTTAAGGGGTGGTTAAGCCTCACCCGGGCGTCGCCGGCCGTCTTCGTCGCGGGAACGTGAAGATGTTGCAATCCTGCAAGTCCGCATCGCCCGTGCCATGAGGTTGCGCGTCCGGCGACGATGGGTCATCAAGCGCCGAAACGATCTCAAAAATCATGTCTTGGTGGAGACGTCTCTGGAATACGCCGCAACCACGCGCCGTTTCGCCCGTGAAACCGCAAGCGTCAGAGAAAGAGAGAATATGCAGGTCTTGAACTCCCTCCAGCGTTACCAGCCGCAGGCGCTTGCAGTGCTGCGTATCGTCACTGCCCTGATCTTCATCGCACACGGCACCCAGAAGCTGCTCGGCTTCCCGGCGGCTCCGCCGAGCGGCCTGCCTGCGCTGTTCTCGATCTACTGGATCGCGGGCGCGCTCGAACTCGTCGGCGGCATCGCCATCCTCGTCGGTTTCCTGACCCGTCCGATCGCCTTCATCCTCTGCGGCGAGATGGCCTTCGCCTATTTCATGGGCCATCATCCGCGCAATCTCTATCCCGTCCTGAACGGCGGCGACGCGGCGATCCTGTACTGCTTCGTCTTTTTCTATCTGTTTTTCGCCGGCCCTGGGGCCTGGAGCGTCGACAAGGCCTAAGCTTCGATCGAGCGCCTTCCGAAACAGAAAAGCCCGCCATCCCTCAAGGGTGGCGGGCTTTTTCCATTGAATGGTCCGACCAGATCAGACGGCGCCGGCGATCCAGCGCGAGAGGTCGCTCTTGGGCGCGGCGCCGACCTTCTGCGAGGCGAGCTTGCCGTCCTTGAACAGCATCAGCGTCGGAATCGAGCGGATGCCGAACTGGGCCGGGATCGCCTGGTTCTCGTCGACGTTCATCTTCACGATCTTGACCTTGCCGTCCATTTCGCCGGCGATCTCCTCGAGCGCCGGGCCGATCATCCGGCAGGGGCCGCACCATTCGGCCCAGAAATCCACCACCACCGGCTCGGCCGATTTGAGGACATCGGCCTCGAAGCTAGCATCGGTCACTTTGGTCGTCGCCATGGCTGGTCGCCTTTCGAAAACATCTCTGCGGCGCTGCCGCGTTCGGCCCCGAAGCTATGAACGCGCGCCGCCAGGGTCAAGGCGCGCCCATGGCAGGGCAAACCCTCGTCCCGCGCCTCAGGAGCCGCCGGAGACCAGCGAGGCGCCGACATTGATGCCGAGCGCCAGGATGCTGGTGTTGAAGATGAAGGCCAGGATCGAGTGGACCAGGACGATGCCGCGCGCCGCCCGCGTCGTCACCGCCACGTCCGAGGTCTGCGAGGTGCAGCCGATCGTGTAGGCGAAATAGAGGAAATCGACATAGTCCGGGTCGTTCTCGCCGGGAAAGTCGAGGCAGGGGGTCTTGGTCCCGCCGGTGTAGTAGGCGCCGGCATAGTGCAGCGTGAAGAAGGCGTGCAGCAGCGTCCAGGAGCACAGGATCGTGAAGCCGCCGAGCGCCAGATGAAGGCCCCGCTCGCCCGGCGGCACGCTGCTCAGGCCGGACAACTGGACCGCGATCGCCGCAATGCTGGCGCTGGCGGCGAGGCAGGCGATCACCAGGATCGCGGCGGCGCCCTCGTCCTGGTCTTCGGCGCGCTTCTTGATCTGCTCGGCGGTCTCTCCGATCAGCGTCGTCGAGAGCAGGCCGAGATAGAGCACGGTGCCGGCGTCCCAGGCGATCAGCAGCCGGGTCGCCCAGCGCCAATCGCCGGGCAGGACGAGCGCTAGCACCGCGACAGCGCCGAGCGCGATCAGGAGGCGTGGTCGGACGAGGAGGGAACGGGGCAGCAGCGTCATCGGGTCCTCGTCTAGCGTCGGTCGGCCAATGCGGCGAGTGCGGCATCGAGCGCCTCCGGCACAGGCTCGAGCCAGCTCAGCGTCGCCGTATAGACCAGAAGCGCACGAATACGCCGGCCGGGATAGATCTGCGCCATCAGCGCCCGGTAGACCCCGACCTGCGCCAAGGTCGACGCTGGAATCGCGGCGGCGTCGGTGGGCGGGCGCGAGGTCGTCTTGAAATCGGCGATGACGACCTCGTCCGGCGTCACCGCGAGGCGGTCGATCTGGCCGGAGACCGGACGGCGCTCGCCGCCCGGCAGGGTGACGACGCCCGCAACCGGCGCCTCGGCGAGCGCGCCTCCGCCGAACAGCATGGCGAGGTCGGGCTGGTCGAGCAGCGCCAGCGCGTCCGCGATCAGCTGCTTGCGGCGTTCCGGCGGCAGGGTCTGGGCTCGCGCCTCGCCCAGCGCCGCGGCCGCGCCGGCGCGCACATCCGCTGGGAGTTCCGGCAGCACCTGCAGCAGGAGATGCGCGAAGCGGCCGGCCGCAGCGGCAGCCGCCAGGAACGGGCCGTCGATCGGGCGCTCGCTTGCATCGGCCGCGGCGAGCGCACTCGACGGCCGCAGCGGCGGCGCCGACTCCTGCTCGTCCGGCACTGGACGACCGAGCCAATCTGGCAAGACGAGCCTGTTGGCCTTTGCCTCCTGCCGCTCTCCCATCGCGGCGGCGACGTCGCTCAGCGTGAAGCGTCGGATCGTGCCGTCGTCGTCGGGAGCCGGCACCACGCTCAGGCCTTGCGTCGAAGCCGCGAGCCCGGCCTCGACGAGGCAGTACCAGCTTCCCTCCGGCACTTCACCCTTGCTTTGCGCAGCGCAGACGATCAGCCGGTCCTCGGCCCGCGTCAGGGCGACATAGAGCAGGCGATGGTGCTCCTCGACCATCTGGGCGACGACGCGGAGCTTCTCGGCCGCCGTGGCAGTGCAGTCATCGGCCGAAGCCGGCGGCCAGATCGGCACCAGTCCGCCGCGTCCGTCAGGGGCGGCGAGAATCTTCGGTAAGCGTTTCAGGCCAGGCGCCAGACCGAGATCGGCGAGGATCACGATCCTGGCCTCCAACCCCTTGGCGCCGTGGACGGTCATGACCCGGACCTCGCCGGCGCTGGCCGAAAGATCGCGCTTCACATCCGCCGCGGTCGTGGCGATGTGGTGCAGGAAGCCGGCGAGCGAGGGGCCGTAGCGTCGCTCATGGTCGAGCGCGGCGTTGAGGAAGGCGTCGAGCGCGTCGCCGGATTCGGCGCCGAGCCGGGCGAGCGCCAGATTGCGGCCGCCGCCGGGCCCGAGCAGATCGGCGAAGAAGCGGAACGGGCCGCAGCGCCCGGCCTCGGTCGCCAGCGCATCGAGACGACGGTCGATTGCGGCATAGCGCGGCTCGCTCGCGCCGGCCTGCTGCAGAGCCGCGCGCAGCGAGCCCTCGCGCTCCGGCGCGAGCCGCATCAGGTCGTCGTCATCGAGTCCGATCAGCGGCGTCCTGAGTGCCGTCGCCAGTGTCAGGTCGTCATCGGGCAGCAGCAGCGCCCGGCCGAGCGTGACGAGATCCTCGACGGCGGGATGCGCAGCGAGCGCGATGCGGTCGCGGCCGGTGACGGGTACGTTCGCATCCTTCAGCGCCTTGACGATCGCCTCGAACAGCGCGCCGCGCTGGCGCAGCAGGATCATGACGTCGCCGGCCGCGAAGGCGGCGCCACGGTCGTCGCGCCCGGCCCTGTGCCAGCGTGCCAGCACCGCGGCGATCCGGCTGGCGAGCTTGGTCGTGCCGGAGCGGCGCTCGACCGCGTCGACCGGCGTCGTCCAGGCGTCGGGCGGCTCGCCGGGGTCGTCGGCGGCGAGCGGCCAGAGGTCGACCGCTCCGGCCCGGTCGCGATGGACGGTGTCGTGGATTTCCGGCCGGACCGCGCCGTCGAAGATCAGGCCGCGCGCATGCTCCGGCACGGCGAAGACCGCATCGACCGCCGCCATGATCTCCGGCGCCGAGCGGAAGGACGTATTGAGCGTGATCGCCTCGAAGCGCTCGTCCGCCGCCTGAAGGCGCTGCCCCAGCCTGCGGCGTTCCTCGCCGAAGGCGCTCGGCATCGCGCCCTGGAAGCCGTAGATCGACTGCTTCTCGTCGCCGACGACGAAGACGGTGCGCGGCTTGCCCGTCTCCGGCCGCGCGCCCAGGCCGGCGCTGAACTCGACTGCGAGCGAGCCCAGGATCGCCCATTGCGCCTCGCTGGTGTCCTGCGCCTCGTCGAGCAGGATGTGGTCGATGCCGGCATCGAGCTTGTAGAGCACCCAGGCCGCCTCGATGCGGGTCAGGAGCGAGCGCGTCTTCGCGATCAGGTCGTCATAGTCGAGCAGCGAACGCCGGCTCTTCAGGCTTTGGTAGGCGACGAGCATCCGCGTCACCAGCAGTGCCAGCGCCGCGCTCTTGTCGCGGGTCTCGATCGCGGCGAGCGTTTCGGATGCGGAGAGAACGGTGGCGGCGAGACTCTCCAGCGTCGCCATGATGGCCGGCTCGAACTCGGATTTGCCCTTGCCGCGCAGGTTGGCGTTGATGCCACCGGCCTCGGTGATGAAGCCGCGCCGGCAGAAGGCGACCGGGTCGCCATCGTCGCCACCTGCGAGCAGCGTGCGCAACGTCGCGGCGAAGGTCTGGCGCGTCGTCGAGCCTAAGGCGAGCGCGTCGACCAGCGTCGTTAGCCCGGGCAGCTCCGCGACCGCGCGCCGAAAGCCGGCTTGCACGTCCTCCGCCCGCAACTCCGGCGCGATGTTGAGGAAGCCGGAGATCGCGCGCAGCATCTCGCCAGCGTCGCGGGCGCGGCCGGCTTCGTCGCTGAACAGGGCGCGCTGGCGCAGCGCCTCCTGCATCATGGCGTCGAAGGTGTCCTGCGCCGCCTTGCGCGCCAGCAGGTCGAGCGCGCGCGCTTCCGGGCTCTCGGGCCGGCTCGCGGCCATCGCCAGAAGCTCGCGGCGCGCCTGTTGCAGGAGCTCGTCGCGGATGCGGTCGTCGGCGACCTCGAAACGCGGAGGCACATTGGCCTCGAAGGGCGTCGCCTGGAGCACGCGGGTGCAGAAGGCGTGGATGGTCTCGATCTTCAGCCCGCCCGGCGTCTCCAGCGCCTGCGCGAAGAGTTTGCGCGCATGTGAGGTCTGCCTGGCAGTGGGCGCCTGGCCAGTCAGGAGATGGAGCGCCGCGATGAGCGTGTCGTCGGACATCGTCGCCCATTCGCCCAGCACCCTGAACAGCCGGTTCGCCATGTTGGCCGCGGCGGCCTTGGTGTATGTGATGCAAAGCATGCGGCCGGGCGCGACGCCATCGAGCAGCAGCCGCAGCACGCGCGAGACCAGGACATGCGTCTTGCCCGAGCCGGCATTGGCCGAGACCCAGGCCGAGAGATGCGGTTCGGAGGCCAGTGCCTGCGCCTGTCTGGTCTGCTCTGGGATATGGCGCGCCGGCTTCACGGCTCGTCGCCCTCGGCGAGGCCGGCCGCCGCCCATTCCTTGACGCGCGCGAGCTGGTCATAGGGGCTGGCATAGCGGATATAATCGGGCGCGCGCCGCGAGACATAGGCCTCGGCCCCGCTGCGCAACGCGTCGAGATGCGCGACCAGCTTGTGGAGATGGCGGGCGGCGACGTCGGCCAAGTGCTCGTCGCCGAAATCGATCGGCCGATCCTTTGTCCAGCCCTTCGGGTCGTGGTGGAGCTTCGTATAGAGCAGCGCCTCGACCGGCGTCGGCCCCATTGCGTGCTTGAAGCCCGCGCGCGCCGCGAGTTCGGCCTCCAGCGTCAGTTGCGGTGCAAAGCCCTTCTCGATCTGCGCCTTGCTCGGCGGAGCGCCGGTCTTGAAATCGACGATCTTCAGCGTGCCGGCGCGCGTCAGCTCGATCCGGTCGGCCTTGCCGCTGAGCCGGAAGGCGCTGCCGTCGGCGAGCGCGATATCGGCGGCGGTGGTGCGCTCGACAGCGACCTTCGCCAGCAGCGGCCGGCGTCGCTCCTCCCAGGCGACGAAATGTCCGGCGGTCATCAGGAAGCGCGGCCACCAGAAGGCGCGCACCTCCGGCGTCTCGGTAAACGCCCGGAAATGGCGTTCGGCGATGGCGACGAGCGCCGCATAGGCGTCGGCCGGCATCTGCTCGGGAAAGGTTTCGGCGAATTCGGCGACGATGTCGTGCAGGAGCGAGCCGCGATCGGTCGCGCCGGGATCCTCGACCAGTTCCGGCAGCGCGTCGAGCTTCAGGATCTTGCGGGCGTGGATCTGGTAGGGGTCGCGATAGAGCGTCTCGACCTCGGTCACGCTGAGCGCCAGCGGCTGCAATCGACGCGGCGGACGCGGCGCCGGGCGCGTGACGGGTCTCGCCGCGGCCGGCCGATCGAGATGCTGCGCCAGCGCGACCAGTTCGTTGCCGGCCTCGCAGGCCTTGGTCCAATGCGCCTGCGGCGTCACCGCCTTGAGCCTGAGCCAGAAACGCGAGGCGATGGTCTCGGCCTCGCCGGCCTTGCGCGCCCGCGTCAGCGTCACCCTCGGTGCCAGCGCGGCCTGGACGAAGTCGTGCGCAGTCTGGCCGATGCGGCGTTCCGGCGAGGACAGGCCCAGTTCTGCCCGCATCGGCCGGTTGACGAAGGAATCGGTCCTGGTCTGCGGCGGCCAGATCTGCTCGTTCAGCCCGCCGAGCACGACATGATCGGCCTCCAGCAGGCGCGCCTCCAGCAGCCCCCAGATCTTGACGCGGGGATGACCGCCGGGCGGACGGCGCACGACACGCTCGGTCAGAAGGCCCTCCAACATCGCGATAAAATCGGAGGGTCCGCCACCCGCTGGCATGACGTCGCGCACGCCGTCGAGATCGTCGAACAGGCCGGACAATGCCTCGCCGTCATCGCCGGCGAAGGCGCGCTCGCGGCCGGTCTCGTCGCGGCCGAAGGCGGCGACCGCGCTCCGGGCGGCCGCCGTGACCGCAGCGAGCGATGGATCGGTGACTGAGAAGGCGTCAACCAGAGGCCGGAGAGCAGTCGCCAGCGCCTCGAAGACCTGCCGCGCGGCAGCCTCGTCCTCCGCCGTGAGCCGGCGGCGCGGCCCCGGCGCGTGGCGTTCGGCTCGCAGCGCCGGCAGTTCGGCCAACGCCCGCTTCAGCCCGTCGAGCCCTGGCCCAACGAGAGTGCCGCGCCAGCAGCCGATCTCCAAAGCCGCCGCGCCACGCAGCAGCGTCGGGCGGTCGAGCCCGAACCGGCAGAGTGGATGTGCCAGCAACGGCACCAGCGCCGCGGGCGAGGCTTGCGCCAGCACGGTCTCCAGCAGGAGACGCAGCAGCGCTCCGGCGGGCGTGCGCGCCAGTGCCAGCCCGGCCGAATCGTCGACCGCGACGCCCCAGCGCCCGAGCTCGACCGCGACGCGCTCGGCGAGCCCGCGATCGGGCGTGATCAGTGCGGCCTGCGCACCGGGCACCTCCAGCGTCTCGCGCAGCGCGATCGCGATCGCCAGCGCCTCCTCGCGCTCGCCCGCCACCTCGACGATGCGCAGATCGGCGAAGGCGTCGGTCCAGAGCGCCTCGCCGAGCCGTTCACCGAGGTTGGCCCAACGCTCCGTCTCGGAGGCCGGCAGCAGGGCTTCGGCCAGCACGGCCTTGCGCGCGGCGCGCGGCCGGTCGGGCGTCCCCAGCGGGCGAACGTCGTCGCGGGTCGCCTCAAGCCGCTGCATGAGGTGGCTCAGTGCCGCCTGCGGATGCGATTGGGCTGCCTCCCCGGCGACCGCCTGCCAGACGGCATCCGGCAACTCGGTGTCGAGACCTGGCAGCACGACGGCGCCGTTGGGCAGGCGCGCGATGGCGGCGAGCAGGTCGGCGGTAGCGGGGATCGTGCCGGTCGAGCCGGCCGCGATGATCGGGCCCTTCGCGCCGCCGGCCAGCAACCGCTCGCGCTCGGCGGCGAGCATGCGGTTGCGGAAGCCGGCCGGATCGCACAGGCCCTGCTCCGCCAGGATCTTCGGCCAGGCCTCGCCGAGGATGGCGAGGAACTCGGCGTTGAGCTGCCAGATCCTGTCGAACCGCGCCGCGTCCAGGCCGGCCAGCCGCTCGACCGCGACGCCCTCCGTCTGGAGCTGGTCGAGCAGCGCCGCGAGATCGCCGGCGAGCCCATGCGCCTCGGCGAGCGTGCCCGGCACCAGCGCCGGCTCCGCCGGATCGAGCTTCAGATGGCTGCGGTTGGCGCTGCGGCCCCAGGCATCGACCAGCGTGGTCAGCAGCATGCGCCGGCGCAGAGGATCGATCGGCCCCAGCCGGGCATCGGCCCAGCCCCCGGCGCCGATCAGTGCGGTCTCGGCCTCGTCGACATCGCCGAGCGGCACGATCCGCGGCAGCAGCAGCGCCTGGCCTTCCAGCTTCAGCGCGAGGCAGGCGGCGAAGGCGCGCGCCGCGCGCCGCGTCGGCAGATAGAGCGTCGTGCGCGCCATCGCGGCGGGATCGGCCGGATCGTGGATGCGGCCGAGGACGCCGTCCAGCATCGCCTGCGCCAGCACCTCGAGGAAAGGCGCGCCGGCCGGAATGTTGAACAGGTTGAGCTCAGCCATCGCGGCCTTCGGCCGCCGCGAAGGCGGCCTCGGCCGGCGCGATCTCGTGCGGAGCGCCGACATGCAGCCACTGCCCTTGCAGCACATGGCCGAACAGCCTGTCGGCCGCGATGGCGATGTCGAACATCCGGTTAAACGAGAAGGCTCCTTCCGGCGTGCCTTCGAAGAAGGCCGCGGTCATGATCGCGACGCCGGCATAGACGTAAGGTGCGCTCGCAGCCGTGCCGCGCCGCTTCAGCCGGCCGTCGTGTTCGCGCGTGAAATCGCCGGCGCCGTCGAAGCCGATACTGGTCTCGCGTCGCGCCAGCAGGAGCAGCATGTCCATCCGCGTCGCGTCCCAGGCCGCGGCCATGGCAGCGAGGTTCGACGGGCCGGTCTCGCTCCACAGCGAATCGGAGTTCATGCTGAAGAACGGCCCTTCGCCGAGCAGCGGCAGGGCCTTCTTGGTGCCGCCGCCGGTTTCCAGCAGCATCTCCCGCTCGTCCGAGATCGTGATATGGGGGGCAGTGCGACCGGAGAGATGGGCCTCGACCTGGTCGGCGAGGTGATGGACGTTGACCACCGCCTCCGCGACGCCGGCCCCGACCAGCCGGTCGAGCGCGTGGTCGAGCATGGTCTTGCCACCGATCGTGACCAGGGGCTTTGGCAGCGTGTCGGTGATCGGCCGCATGCGCTGGCCCAGCCCCGCCGCCAGCACCATGGCGCGGCGGATCGGTGTCGAGGCTGCTGATGTCACGCGAATCTCCGAATCTGGATGGATCGGCGTGATCCATAGCGCGTCATGGTCAAGCTTGTCCCGACCATCCACGTCTTCGCTGGTCGAGACCTGTGTTCGAGACGTGGATGCTCGCCATAAAAGCGAGCATGACGAAGAGGCTGGCCCTCAATCGCCCGCAAACAGCTTCGGCAGATGCGCCTCGTACCACCCCTTGAGCTCGGCGAGCGCGGGATGGTCGAGGTTGCGGCGCAGATAGGCCTCGATGCGCGGCATATGCTTGAGATAGGCCGGCTTACCGTCGCGCTTGTCGAGGCGTGCGAAGATGCCGGCGATCTTGGTGTTGCGCTGCGCGCCCATGATCGCATAGGCGCGGGCGAAACCGGCGAGGTCGAACTCCGGATCGGCACCGCGCCGCGCCGAGCCATAGGCCGCGAGCAGCCTGAGTTCCAGAGCAGCGGGCACGTCGACCCGCGCATCCTGGCCGAGCGAGACGAGATCGTAGGCCGGGTGGCCGAGCACCGCGTCCTGGAAATCGATCAGCCCGACCTTGGCCAGTCCCTCGCGCTGCGGCAGCCAGATCAGGTTCGGCGAATGGAAGTCGCGCAGGGTCCAGGTCGCCGGCAGCTCCAGGATCTCGTCGAAGAGGCGGTTCCAGAGCCGGGCGAACTCGGCCTGGGTCACGGCCGGCAGGGTGACGCCGGCGATGTGCGGCGCATACCATTCGAGCAGGAGCTCGACCTCGATCGCCAGCGCGCCGCGATCATAGCCGGGGATGGCGTGGTCGCGCCCCTCCGACACCGGCAGGATCGTCGGCAACGTGTGGCGGTGCAGATCGGCGAGCAGCCGCGCCGAGGCCTCGTAGCGCTCCGGCACCGGCTCGCCGTCCTGGAGCACGCCCTCGGGGCCGAGATCCTCGATCAGCAGCAGGCCGGTGCCGAGGTCCTCGGCCAGGATCTCGGGGGCGGAATAGCCGAGCGAGCGCAGGCCGCGATCCATCGCGACGAAGGCCTCGACCGTCTCGGCCAGATGCGCGATCGCCGAATAGGGCTTGCCCTGGCGGATCGCCGGCCCGTCGGGCCGCGGCGGCGAGATCATCAGCACGGCGCTCGTACCGTCGGCCTTGGTCAGCCGCTCGTAGGCCCGGCTCGAGGCGTCGCCCTGCATGAAGTCGCGGCGCGCCTCGCCCCAGCCGGCGGCGTCGATCATCTGCCGGGTCGCCAGCGCGATGGCGAGGCGCTGGCGCCAGAGCACCCCGCCCGCCAGCGTCGCGATCCGGCCGGTCTCGGGCTGGCCGGGATCGACGTCGAGCACGATGTCGAGGCGCCGTCCTGCCGGCAGGCGCGCGCCGGCGCGGTCGGGCCATTCGACCAGGGTGACGATGCGGTCGATATCCTCGACGAGGCCGATGTCGTCGAGCTCGTCGGGCGAGCGGACGCGGTAGAGGTCGGCGTGCAGGACGGCTCCGCGTGCCGTTTCGTAGCTCTGGACCAGGGTGAAGGTCGGGCTCGGCGCCTCCAGCGTCGGGTCGCCGCTGAGCTCCCGCAGGATCGCACGGGCCAGCGCCGATTTGCCGGCTCCGAGATGGCCAGACAGCGCGACGATGTCGCCGGGCTTGAGGATGGCGGCGAGATCGGCAGCGAGCCGCGCGGTCGCGGCCTCGTTCGGCAGGAGAAGCTGCTGTGCGCCGGCCTTGCCGGCGTCGCCCGTCATGACGGCCTCATTCGGCCGCGTCCGAGAGCGGCAGCCCTTCCGAGGGGAAGACAGCGGTCACCCGCGTGCCGCGGCCAGGCTCGGAATCGAGTTCGACATGGCCACCATGCAGTTCGACGATCGAGCGCACGATCGAGAGGCCCAGGCCGACGCCGCGATGGTTCGAGCCGAGCGAGTGGCTCTCGAAGCGCTCGAACACCTTCTCCTTGACCTCGGCCGGGATGCCGCGGCCCTGGTCGGCGACGGTGATGCGGACCTCGTGGCCGACGCGCCCGGCGCTGACCGTGATGCTCTGGCCCGGTGCCGAAAAGCCGATCGCGTTCGAGATCAGGTTGAACAGCACCTGGCGCAGGCGCTTGCCGTCGGCCCGCAGCGGCCCGGTCTGCGGGGCGATGTCGACCAAGAGCGTCATCCGGTTGTCGCCGATCCGGTCCTGCAGGCCGGCGACCGCCTGCTGGATCGTCTGCGCGACATCGACCTCCTCGATCTCCAGCGTCAGCGCGCCGTTGTCGATGGTGGCGAGGTCGAGGATGTCGTTGATGATCGCGAGCAGGGCGCCCGACGAGCGCACGATGTGCGAGGTGTAGTCGCGCTGCTTCTCGTTCAGCGCGCCGATCGCCTCGGTGCCGAGCAATTGGGCGAAGCCGATGATGTTGGTCAGCGGCGAGCGCAGCTCGTAGGAGACGTGGTGGACGAAATCCTCGCGCAGCCGCGAGATGTTCTCCAGCGCCTCGTTCTTCTCGGTCAAGGCACGCTCGACGTTCACGCTGGCGGTGACGTCGGCGAAGGAGAGCAGGGTCGCGCCATCCGGCAGCGGCGCAGCGGCGCAGTCGAGCACCGTGCCGTCGCGGCGCTCCATCCGGCAGCCGTAATCCTCGCGCGCATCGCGCACGCCGGTGACGACGCTCTGCAGTTCGCTCCAGACCTCGTCGCTCGGGAAGAGCGGCCGGCACAGCCGGACGATCTCGTCGATATGGGGAGCGGCCGTGGCGATCTCCGGCTGGATCTTCCAGGCCTGGGCAAAGGCCGGGTTGGAGAGCTTGAGCTTGCCGTCCGAGCCGAACACGGCGACGCCCTCGCGCAGCGAATCCAGCGTCTCGCGCTGTGTCCGCGACAGCGCGTTGAAGCGCGATTCCAGGGTGAAGCGCTCGGTGACGTCGTCGAACAGATAGGTGACGCCGCCCTGCGGATTGGGGCTGGAGACGACATGGACGGTGCGCCCGTCCGGCAGGTACCACCAGTCCTCGCTCGCCCGCGTCGCGGTGTAGGCGGCCTGGACGCCGGCCTTCCAGCTTCGGTAGTCGCCGAGCTCGGGCAGGCGCCGTTCGGAACGCAGCCGGTCGAGGATCTCGCTGTCGCTGGGATGGCCGTCGAGGAAGCCTGGATCGAGCGACCAGAGCGCGTCGAAGCCGGAATTGCGATAGAGCAGGCGCTGGCCGGCGTCGAAAACCGCGACCGCAGTCTTGAGGCGGTCGAGCGTGCGCACATGCGCGTCCATCTGGCGCTGCAGGTCGGCACGCACCGCCTCGAGTTCGCTCATGTCGGTGGCGAGGCCGGCGAAGCCGCTCGGCGTCGGCAACTCCAACACGTCGAGCGTGCGGCGCTGGCCGGCGACGACGGCCGGAGCGCGGACGCTGAAGCTCGTGCCGTCGCGGCGCGCCTTGGCGGCGCCGTCCCGTTCGGCTCGGTCGAGCAGTTCGAGCCCATTCTTGACCGCATCAGTTGGGCTCGCGGCCTCGACGGCGCGGGCATAGGCGATGTTGCACCAGGTCAGCCGGCCCTCGCCGCCACGCGTCCAGGCCGGGTGCGGCAGGCCGCCGAGCAGCGCCGTCAGGGCCGCATGGTCGGCGGCGACGCGCTCGAACTCGCCGCGCAGCGTCATCACCTGGGCCCGTTCGCCCGTGACCTCGCGCAGGCGGATCACCGCCCGCCCGGCGACGGGCCGGCCTTCGATGTCGATGAAGACCCCGGATTTCGCCCGCATGGTCAGCGCAAAGGCCTCGCCATGCTCTTTCAATGCATCCGTCGCCAGTTCGAGCCGCTTGGCCTCGGCCGGCGGTGCCCAGGCGCCATAGGCCAGCGCCATGGAACCGCCTGGCGCGCCGAGGAAGCCGCTGTCGCCCTCGAAGACCGGCGCGGCGCTGCGGCCGTTCCAGCTCACCACCACCTGCGGATCGGCCGAAAGCAGCGCCGAGAGCCGTTCCTGATGCCCGCGTGCCGTTTCGAGCTCGCCGGCGAGCTCGGCCTCGCGGCGCTGCCAGCGCACCCGCTCGCGGATATAGACCAGCGAGGTTGTGGCGGCGAAGACGGTGAGGCCGGTCAGGAGCGCCGAGATCGTCCCGGCGCCGAGCATGTCCGGGCGGATATGCGCGAGCCAGTCGGCCTGGGCGGCGCCGGCGCCCGGAAACTGCGCCGCCGCCAGGCCCGGAAGCAGGGCGCGCCGTCGCCAATCGCCTCGTCGCTGCGCTGTGCCCGGTTCCATCTAAGCGTCCGTCATCCTTGCAGACGGCCGCGGCCGTCTCCCAGCATCGCCGGTTGTGTCTTGGATCGGGCGCGCGACGCATCGATACGCCGCCCGCTTCGTCCGACGCATGCACGCCACCAAGGCCATCACCCGAGAGCTTCGACCGGAGTCGCGCCTGGGGGCCGACACCCGAATCACCGCCACTGTAATCATCGGCCGAGTCGGGCAGGAAGTGCTTAATCGACGGTAAATCGGGCGAATTTCGCGCGCTTCTGCGATCCCTCTACGCGTAATCAACAAGTAGAGGCTCGCTCGCCATAGAGCCTCTATTAGTAGTGTCTTTGGCATACCGGGCGGCGTCCGCGCGCATGAAAAAAGGCCCGGCGTGACCGCCGGGCCTCAACCTTCGCGCGGATGCGCGCTGTCAGTAGCGGTAGAGTTCCGGCTTGAACGGCCCGGTTTGCGGCACGCCGATATATTTCGCCTGCTGGTCGTTGAGGACGGTCAGCTTGGCGCCGACCTTGGCGAGATGCAGCGCCGCGACCTTCTCGTCGAGATGCTTGGGCAGGGTGTAGACCTTGTTCTCGTACTTGGCGTGGTGGTTCCAGAGCTCGATCTGGGCCAGCGTCTGATTCGAGAACGAGCAGGACATCACGAAGGACGGGTGGCCGGTGGCGTTGCCGAGATTCACCAGGCGGCCTTCCGAGAGCAGGATGATGCGCTTGCCGTCGGGGAACTCGATCTCGTCGACCTGCGGCTTGACGTTGTCCCATTTGAAGTTCTTCAGGCCGGCGACCTGGATCTCGGAATCGAAGTGGCCGATGTTGCAGACGATGGCGCGGTGCTTCATCGCGCGCATATGGTCGACGGTGATGACGTCGAGATTGCCGGTCGCGGTGCAGAAGATGTCGGCGCGCGGCGCGGCATCGTCCATGGTGACGACCTCGTAGCCCTCCATCGCCGCCTGCAGCGCGCAGATCGGGTCGATCTCGGTGACGAGCACGCGGCAGCCGGCCTGGCGCAGCGAGGCGGCCGAGCCCTTGCCGACGTCGCCATAGCCGGCGACGACCGCGACCTTGCCCGACATCATCACGTCGGTGCCGCGGCGGATGGCGTCGACCAGCGATTCGCGGCAGCCATAGAGGTTGTCGAATTTCGACTTGGTGACCGAGTCGTTGACGTTGATCGCCGGGAACGGCAGGCGGCTCGCCTTGGCGAGCTCGTAGAGACGGTGCACGCCGGTGGTGGTCTCTTCCGAGACGCCCTTGATCGCGGCGCGGGTCTTGGTGAACCAGCCCGGATTGGCCTTGAGCTCGCGCTTGATCAGCTTGAAGAAGATCGTCTCTTCTTCATTGCCCGGCTTGTCGAGGAACTCGGCCTTGCCGGCCTCTGCCTCGGCGCCGAGGATGATCAGCATGGTCAAGTCGCCGCCATCGTCGAGGATCATATTGGGCGTGCCGCCATCGCCCCAGGTCGCGGTGCGCAGGACGTATTCCCAGTAGTCTTCCAGCGTCTCGCCCTTGATGGCGAAGACCGGCGTGCCGGTCGCGGCGATCGCGGCGGCGGCATGGTCCTGGGTCGAGAAGATATTGCAGGACGACCAGCGCACATCGGCGCCGAGTTCCTTCAGCGTCTCGATCAGCACGGCGGTCTGGATCGTCATGTGAAGGCAGCCGGCGATGCGGGCGCCCTTGAGCGGGGCCTTGCCCTTGTGCTCGGCGCGGATCGCCATCAGGCCCGGCATCTCGTCCTGGGCCATGTTGATCTCCTTGCGGCCGTAATCCGCCAGGCTGATGTCCTTGACGACGTAATCGGTCTTCGACACGGGGCTGCTCCACTGCTCGTTCTTGAATGACGGGCGGCTCTCTAGCAGCGTGGGCCGCGAAAGGCAATCAAAGATATAAAGATGTCTTTATGTGTCGGGTCGGTTCAATCGATTTTGGGGTCGGCGGCGGGCATCGAAAGACTCACCCCTCCTGGTAATGGCGGTTTCATGCGAGCGAGACCGATATCCTTAGGCAGGGTCTTCGAGGCGTCGAGCACCTCGATACCGATGAGCCGCCCTTCGGCATCGAAATCAACGACGATCCCGGGCCTGATTTCCAGGCTTTCGGCAAAAGTGCCGCTGCCGAGATAGAGGTAGAACGCGTCGACCTCGGGATCGTCAGTGGTCCTCACTCCCCCTCGCCGAACTTGTCGGCGACCAGGGTCTCGAGCGCCTTCAGTGCGGCCTCGGCCTCGCGGCCCTTGGCGACCACGGTGATCGTCGAGCCGATGCCGGCGCCCAGCGTCAGGATGCCCATGATCGAGGTCGCACCGACGGTCTCGCCGCAGCGGGTCACGGTGATGTCGGCGTCGAAATTCGAGGCGCATTGCACGAATTTCGCGGTGGCGCGGGCATGCAGGCCCTTCTTGTTGACAATCTGGAACTCTCCGTAGAGAGCGCCTGCCGGCACCTCGACCCCCGGGCAGTCGCAGTCTTCGGCATCCTCCTGCCTGTCATCCACCGTGACCGCCCTCACTTGCCCGTCATCACTTGCCCGCCAGCACGCGGCTGGCGACGGTGATGTATTTGCGGCCGGCATCCTGCGCGCTGGTCACGGCCTCGTCGAGGGTCTTGTCCTCGCGCACGCTGGCGAGCTTGATCAGCATCGGCAGGTTGACGCCGGCGACAACGTCGATCCGGCCGGGTTCCATCACGGATATGGCGAGGTTGGATGGCGTGCCGCCGAACATGTCGGTGAGCACGATCACGCCCTTGCCGGTCTCGACGGACTCGACCGCCGCGATGATGTCGCGGCGACGGCCTTCCATGTCGTCATCGGGGGCGATGGCGATGGTCGCGAGATTCTTCTGCGGGCCGACGACGTGTTCGAGCGCGGCCCGAAACTCCGTCGCCAGATGCCCATGCGTCACGAGGACGAGTCCGATCATTCACACTGGCGCCTGAGAGCGCTTGAAAGCGCCCGGACAAGGTCGCGGTTTATGCGGCAGGTGCGAGATATGCGCAAGCGGCGACGCTTAAAACTTGTCGAAAGTCCAATACCGGAGTTAACGGCTCAATCCTGCGCCAGAAAGAGAGCGAGCGCCGCCAGCACAAGCCGTTCCTCGCCGGCACGGCCAACGAGCCGCAGCCGCGGCAGGTCGATACCCGCGAGCGTCTCGACCATGTCCTCGGGCTCCGGCATTCGGGCCGGCTCTTCGCCGAGATCGACGACGATCCTGACCACGACGGCCGAGAGGTGCGGCTCCGGCGTCAGGCCGAGCCCGCGCCGCTCGACCAGGCCTTCGAGCGGCGCGACCGGCCGCGCCGTCAGTCGGCCGTGATGCGCCGCGATCTCGGTCCGGTCGTCGGCGACGAGGCGCGCGAACCGCCCCTGTTGCCGAGCGAGCCCGATCAAGGCCAGTGCCAGCGTCGACTTGCCTGTACCCGCCTCGCCGCGGATCAGGATGCCGGCCTCGTCGATCGCAACGACGCTGGCATGGATGCGGCTCAGGCCCGCCTGCTCGCCCATCGCCTCAGACGGTCTGCGGCACGGCGGGCAGGCGCACGACGAAGCGCGCGCCGAGCCGCGGACGCTCGCCGTCGACGGCGGGAGGACCGAGTCGGTTCTCGGCCCGGATCGTGCCGCGATGCGCCTCGACGATCTGGCGCGAGATCGACAGGCCGAGCCCCGAATTCTGGCCGAAGCCCTCGTTCGGCCGGTCGGTGTAGAAGCGCTCGAAGATGCGCTCGATCGCATGCGGCTCGATGCCCGGTCCCTCGTCCTCGACGGTGACGACGACGTCCGAGCCGTCGCGCGCCAGCATGACCTTGACCGGCTTGTCGGCCGGCGAGAAGGAGCGGGCATTGTCGATCAGGTTGACGAAGACCTGGCCGAGCCGGGAATCGTGCCCCATCACCAGGAAGCCGCCGCCCGGGCGCTGGCCGCGACGTTCGGTCTCGAAGACGATCGGGGCGCGGCCCTCGCGGCGGGTCTCGTTCTGCAGGGTCGCGACCTGTTCCAGCGCCTGGGCGAGGTCGATCGGGGCGGCGTCGTCGCGGGCGAGCTCGGCATCGAGGCGCGACGCGTCGGAGATGTCCGAGATCAGCCGGTCGAGCCTGCGGACATCGTGCTGGATCACCTCCAGCAGGCGCCCTCGCGATTCGTCGGATTTGGCGCGCGGAAAGGTCTCGACCGCGCTCCGCAACGATGTCAGCGGGTTCTTCAATTCGTGGGCGACGTCGGCGGCGAAACTCTCGATCGCCTCGATCCGGCTGTAGAGCGCACGGGTCATGTCGCGCAGCGAGCCCGAGAGATGGCCGATCTCGTCATGCCGGCTGGCGAAATCGGGAATCTGCTCGCGCGATTTCACGCCCTTGCGGACGCGCTGGGCGGCATCCGCCAGCTTGCGGATCGGCTCGGCGATGGTGCCGGCGAGCAGCACGGAGAGCACGATCATGACCAGCGCCGCGACCGCGAAGACCTGGAAGATGGCGTAGCGCTCGGAGGCGATGATCGCGTCGATGTCGCCGCCTTGCGTCGAGAGCAGCAGCGCGCCCTTCACTGCCCGGAAGCGCTGCACCGGCACGGCGACGGAGACGATGGTCTGGCCGCGCGTGTTGACGCGCACGACGCTCGCCGCGATGCCGCCGAGCGCGCGGGCGACCTCCGGATAGGAGCGCCCGTTGGCATTCTCGAAATCGTCATAGGCCGGCAGGTCGGCGCGGCCGAGCCGGCTGCGCAGCACGTTCCAGGTCCGCTCGAGCAGGGGCGGCTCGTCGGGCTCGCCGACGCGCGGCAGGTCGAGCCTGAGCACGTCTCCGCGCGAATAGAGATTGCGCGAATCGAGCGTGATCAACCCGTCCTTGTCGTAGACGCGCGCCCGCGTCCGGGTCGGCGTCACCAGCCGGCGCAGCAGCGGGGCGACCTTTTCCGGGTTGATCGAGAAGTCGAGCGGATCCTCGGCAATGCCCGCGCTCTCGCCGGCCTGGAGCTGCAGCAGTTTGTCGGGATCGATCGCGATCGCGTCGGTCTCGACCGTCGCCGAGGCCGCGATCGCGCCGGCGATGATCTCGCCCTGTGTCAGCAGGCTCTGGACGCGGGCCTCGATCAGCCCCTCGCGGAACTGGTTGAGATAGAGGAAGCCGACGAGCAGCGCGACGAGGCCGGCGAGGTTGAGGACGACGATGCGCCTGGTCAGGCTGGAGGCGGCGCGCGAGGAGACCGCGCGCAGGCCGCGGCGGCCGAGCACGGCCAGCCGCTTGCGCCAGGACGGCGTCCTGGCGATGTGACGCGCCGTCGTCCTGGTCTCGTCCTCGATCGTGGCCATACCGTCCGTGCGCTCGTTTTCATCACTGCGAAGGCGGTGCGACGCAATGACGGCGGGGCTCAGCCTTCCTTGAAGCGATAGCCGACGCCGTACAAGGTCTCGATCATGTCGAAATCGACGTCGACCTGGTTGAACTTCTTGCGCAGGCGCTTGATGTGGCTGTCGATGGTGCGGTCGTCGACATAGACCTCGTCGTCATAGGCCGCGTCCATCAGGGCGTTGCGGCTCTTGACCACGCCGGGCCGCTGCGCCAGCGACTGCAGGATCAGGAACTCGGTCACGGTCAGCGTCACCGCCTCGCCCTTCCAGGTGCAGGTGTGGCGCTCCGGGTCCATCCGCAGCAGGCCACGCTCCAGCGCCTTGGCGTCCTCGGGCCGCGCCGGGGCGGCCGGATCCTTGGCGCCGGCGCGGCGCAGGATCGCCTTGACGCGCTCGACCAGCAGGCGCTGCGAGAACGGCTTCCGGATGAAATCGTCGGCGCCCATCTTCAGACCGAAGAGCTCGTCGATCTCCTCGTCCTTCGAGGTCAGGAAGATCACCGGCAGGTCGGATTTCTGGCGCAGGCGGCGCAGCAGCTCCATGCCGTCCATGCGCGGCATCTTGATGTCGAAGATCGCGAGGTCGGGCGGGTTCTGCTTCAGCCCGTCCAGCGCCGAGGCGCCGTCGGTATAAGTCATGATCCGGTAGCCTTCCGATTCGAGCGCGATCGAAACGGAGGTCAGGATGTTGCGGTCGTCGTCGACCAGCGCAATGGTTGGCATAAGCCTTGGGCCTCTTCGGCTCGTTGCAATGAAAAGTCCACTCACGCGGGAGAGCGGCCAAACCGTGGCCGCAATCTAGCGCCGGCGTGGCGGTTTCGCTACCGCCATGCCCGAAAAAGACAGGGTTCGCGAAGAGGTTCCATGGCCAAAGCTGCCGAGACGGCGAAGTTCGCGACGCCGGGAGAACGGAAAAGCCCGATCCGTCCCACCGATGACGAGGCGCGCGGCCTCGCCCGCACCCTGTTGCGCAGCGCGCGCTCCGGCTCGCTGGCGACGCTCGGCGTCGACGGCCATCCGGCGGCGACCCTGACGAGCCTCGCGACCGACGCTGACGGCACGCCGCTGATCCTGGTCTCCAGCCTGTCGGCCCATACCGGCAATCTCAGGGGCGACAGCAGAGCGTCCCTGCTGATCGCGCCCGGCGGCAAGGGCGATCCGCTCGCCCATGCCCGCATCACCCTGAAGCTGCGCGCCGCGCCGGTCGAACGCGGGAGCGACGACGGCCGGCGCATCCGTCGGCGCTTCCTGGCGCGCCAGCCCAAGGCCGCGCTCTATGTCGATTTCGGCGATTTCTCGTTCTTTTCGCTGCGGATCGAGGCGGCGAGCCTGAATGGCGGCTTCGGCAAAGCCTATGAGCTTGGCCCGGCCGACATCATGAGCGACGCGACGAAGGCGACCGCCATCGCCGCGATCGAGGACGACGCGCTCGCCCATATGAACGCCGACCACGCCGAGGCGCTGCGGCTCTATGCGACGAAGCTGCTCGGCGCCAGGACCGGCGCCTGGCGCGCCAGCGGGCTCGATCCGGACGGGCTCGATCTCATGCTGGGCGATCTCGCGCTACGGCTGCCGTTTCCGGCGCCCGTCGATGGACCAGGGATCCTGCGCCAGACGCTGGCCGAGCTCGCCACTGAGGCTCGCGGCAGGAGCTAACCCACGGATTCACCAAGCTGATTCTTTTCAATCGATTTAGACCGGAATCTCATGCTTCATGACTTTCCGACGACTTGAGCCGGCGTCATCATCGGCTTAAAGACCGCCAGCCTTCTTCAACCGAAGCCGCCAAGGCTTCGTCCCAGACCATCCAGATCAGGGCGCCGTCGACCGCAAGGCCGCGCTTCGGGAGGATCCAAGTGGACAATATCGGTCACCGCAATGCCGCGCATGGCGCCGAACAGTTCGGCTTCCGCAACCTCGCGGCCGTGTACTGGAACCTCGAGGCGCCGCAGCTCTACGAGCAGTCGCTGAAGCGCGGTGAATCCCAGCTTGCCAAGGGCGGTGCGCTCTGCGCCGACACCGGGACCCATACCGGCCGCTCGCCCAAGGACAAGTTCACGGTGCGCGACGTGCTGACCGAGAACACCATCTGGTGGGACAACAACAACGCCATGGCGCCGGAGCAGTTCGAGACGCTGCTCGCCGATTTCCTGGCCCATGCCGAGGGCAAGGAGCTGTTCGCGCAGGATCTCTACGGCGGCGCCGACCCCGCCCACCGCGTCAAGGCGCGCGTCTTCACCGAGATGGCCTGGCATTCGCTGTTCATCCGCAATCTCCTGATCCGGCCGGCGGCCGAAGAGGTGCCGGATTACGTTCCGCAGATGACGATCGTCGACCTGCCGAGCTTCAAGGCCGACCCCGGGCGCCATGGCTGCCGCTCCGAGACCGTCATCGCGATCGACTTCACCCGCAAGATCGTGCTGGTCGGCGGCTCGGCCTATGCCGGCGAGATGAAGAAATCGGTCTTCACCTATCTCAACTACGTGCTGCCGACCAAGGGCGTGGTGCCGATGCACTGCTCAGCCAATGTCGGCCCAAAGGACGATTCGGCGATCTTCTTCGGCCTGTCGGGCACCGGCAAGACCACGCTCTCGGCCGACCCCGACCGCACGCTGATCGGTGACGACGAGCATGGCTGGTCGAAGGACGGCATCTTCAACTTCGAGGGCGGCTGCTACGCCAAGACGATCAAGCTCTCGGCCGAGGCCGAGCCGCAGATCCATTCGGCCTCGCTGCGCTTCGGCACGGTGCTCGAGAACATCGTGATGGACGAGATCACCCGCGAGGTCGATTTCGACAACGGCAGCAAGACCGAGAACACCCGCTCGGCATATCCGCTCGACTTCATCCCCAACGCCTCGCGCACTGGCCGCTCCGGCACGCCGAAGAACATCGTCATGCTGACCGCCGACGCCTTCGGCGTGATGCCGCCGATCGCCAAGCTGACGCCCGCCGAAGCGATGTACCATTTCCTCTCCGGCTACACCGCCAAGGTCGCCGGCACCGAGCGCGGCCTGACCGGCGTCGAGCCGGAGTTCTCGACCTGCTTCGGCTCGCCCTTCCTGCCGCGCCACCCCTCGGAATACGCCAACCTGCTGCGCGATTTCATCGCCAAGCACTCCGTCGATTGCTGGCTGGTCAACACCGGCTGGACCGGCGGCAAATACGGCACTGGCCGGCGCATGCCGATCCGGGTGACGCGGCGCCTGCTGACGGCGGCGCTCGACGGCTCGCTCAACCGGGCCGATTTCCGCCGGGATCCCTATTTCGGTTTCGCCGTTCCCACGTCGGTGCCCGGCGTCGAGCCGCACATCCTCTATCCCGTCAAGACCTGGCAGGACAAAGCCGCCTTCGCCCAGACGGCCAAGGACCTGGTCGGCATGTTCGCCAAGAACTTCAAGCGCTTCGAGGACCATGTCGACGATGCGGTCAAGGCGGCGGCGCCGGTGAATTCGCTGGCGGCTTGAGACCCACCCTCGCGGTATCCGGGACGGGCGCGAGGAACCCCTCTCCTGTAAGGAGAGGGGTAGGGGTGAGGTGTAGGCCCCTCGACCAGTAGGGCGGAAAACCCCACCGCCGCTGCGGTTAGCTCACAGCCACAGTGTCGAACGGCCGACCCCTCTCCCTACGGGAGAGGGTTCCCCGCGCCACCTCCGGCGAACAAGAGGTTGAAGGCAGCGTGGCAGTCCTGATTCTAGCCCTTCGCCTCCTCGCCAGCCTGATCGTGCTCGGCGCGACCGCATGGGGCTCCGGCCTGCTGTTCTTCCGCCTTTCCGGCGCCATCGCGACGCTCAGTGCGATCGGCTTCGGCATCGCCGGTTTGGCCGGGCTCGTCGGCATCTGGTCCGGCGCGGCGCGTCTGCCGCTCTCTTTCGCCGTGCTGTTCCTCGGCCTGATCGGCTGGTGGAGTGGGCTGAAGCCCAGTCATGAGCGCGACTGGATTCCCGAACTCGCCAGGCTGCCGACGACCGCCCGCGAGGGCGAGACGCTGACCGTGACGAATCTACGCAATTTCCGCTGGCGCACCGAGCAGGACTACGACCAGCGCTGGGAGACGCGGCGCTACGATCTCGGCAAGATCGAGGGCGCCGACCTGTTCCTGTCCTACTGGTCGGGCGAGGCGATCGCGCATCTGCTCGTCAGCTTCACCTTCAGAGATGCCGACCCGCTGACCTTCTCGATCGAGGTCCGGCGCGAAAAGGGCGAGGAATGGTCCTCGCTCGCCGGCTTCTTCCGGACCTATGAGATGGCCTATGTCGCGGCCGACGAGCGCGATCTCGTCGGCCTTCGCAGCCATGCCCGCAAGGAGGACGTCCGGCTGTTCCGGCTGGCGGCGACGTCGAGCCAAGCGCGCGACGTGTTGCTGGCCTATGCCGCCGATGTCGACAAGCTTGCGGCCCAACCGCGCTGGTACAATACGCTGACGACGAATTGCACGACGGTGGTCTACAATCTCGTCGGCAAGGTCGCGCCGGGCTGGCGCTTTTCGCTGCCGCTGGATCCGCGCGTGCTGCTGTCGGGCTACCTGCCGGGTTATCTCCAGCGCATCGGCGCGGTCCGCGCCGACATTCCGCTCGATGAACTGGTCCGGCAGGCGAAAATCGGTGAGCGGGCGCGGGCGCTATCGCTCGACGATCCCGGTTTTTCGGCGAAGATCAGGCAAGTCGTCCCGACCGGGCGAACATGACGCCCTACCGGAAGAACAGCAGCGTCTGCACCAGGAACAGCGGGACCAGGATCGCGCCAGACCAGAGCATGTAGCCGAAGAAGCTCGGCATCCTGACCTTCCGGTCCTTGGCGATGGCGTAGACCATGAAGTTCGGGGCGTTGCCGATATAGCTGTTGGCGCCCATGAAGACGGCGCCGGCCGAGATCGCCGTCAGCGTCAGCGCGCCCGTCGTCATCAGCGCCTTCGGATCGCCGCCGGCGAGCTCGAAGAAGACGAGATAGGTCGGCGCGTTGTCGAGGAACGACGACAGGCCGCCCGCCAGCCAGAAATAGGCGGCGTTGTTGGCCGAGCCGTCAGGGTTGGTGACGAGCGCGACGAGCCCGGCGAAGGCGCCGTTGCGCCCGGCCTGCAACATCGCCAGCACCGGGATGATGCAGATGAAGATGCCGGCGAAGAGCTTCGCCACCTCCTTGATCGGCCCCCAGGAGAACTCGTTGCCGGCGCGCACCGGGCCCGGCGTCAGGCGCAGCGACAGGCCGGCTAGTGCGAGCAAGGCGATGTCGCGGGCGAGGTTCTGGCCTTCGACCGGCACGCCGTGCAGCGAGAAGGCGATGCCGGGCTTCCAGTTCGCCGAGACCAGAATCGCAACGATGACGCCGCCGAGCAGGATGAGATTGATCTTGCCGTAGAGCTTGATGTCGCGGTCGGGGGTCGGATCCTTCAGCGGCGGCATGCCCTCCTCCCGACGGTAGAACCAGCTGTCCAGCACGAAGAACAGCGCCAGCAGCACGACGACGGCAAAACTCGTCTCCGGCAGCAGATGCGTCGTGGTCCAGAAGAAGTCGACGCCGCGCAGGAAGCCGAGGAAGAGCGGCGGATCGCCGAGCGGCGTCAGCGAGCCGCCGATGTTCGAGACGAGGAAGATGAAGAAGACGACGACATGAACATTGTGGCGACGCTCGTCATTGGCCCGGATCACCGGCCGGATCATGATGATCGAGGCGCCGGTGGTGCCGACGAAGCTCGCCAGCAGCGTCCCGATGGCGAGCAGGACGGTATTGGTCGCCGGGTTGCCGTGGAGATTGCCCATGATCAGCACGCCACCTGCGATGGTGAAGAGGGCGAAAAGCAGGATGATGAAAGGGATGTAGTCGAGCAGGGCAGTGTGCAGCAGCGCGCCGAGTGCGGGATCGAGGCCGCGCGACAGCGCGAGCGGTACGAGCGTCAGCACCGCCCAGAAGGCGGCGAACTTGCCGTAGTTCAATTCCCAGAAATGCGGGAACAGCACCGGTCCCAATGCGATCGACAGCAGCATGCCGGCGAAGGGCAAGGCCCAGGCCGCTCCCATCGCCGCGCCGCCGATGTCACCCGCCGCGAGGGCTGGCCCGGAAGCAAGGCAAAACACCAGCGCGGCGCCCGCGCGTCCCGTCGTCGTGCTCAAAGCCGCTCCCCGCCCGCTTTTCGCGTGATCGTCATCTTCGATTCAGCTTGCCGGGTTAATGGATAGCGTCGGGGCTCGCAACCGACGGACGATCGGGTGCCTCGCGACGCGGACAGAGGGGGAATGGTACGATGCCGAGGATGATGGTGGCCGCGGCCGCTCTGGCGGCGGCCTGCGCGATGTCGTCGGGTGCTTGGGCACAGGTCGCGGTGACCGACATCCGCGCCCAGCTCTTCCTGGAGCGATCCGGCAAGCTCTCCGACAATCTCGTCGGCGCGAACAAGGCGTTGCACAACACGGTGATCGGCGAGGGCGATGCCGGCGAACCGGCCGATGCGGTTCTGGTGACGCTGGTCTTCAGTGGCGCCAGGAATTCTAAGTCGTCCGACAAGATCGCCCGCGACCTTGCGTCCATCACCGTGAAACAGCAGGCGAAGACGGGCGAGAAGATCCTGCTGCGCCGCGTCTATGGCGGCTTCCTGTTCGGCGAGAGCGGGCGCATCCACAAGGCCTTCCTGCTCGACAACGCGACCTGTGCGCCGCTGGAGATCGAGGTCAAGGTCGGCAAGAGCGCCAGGACGGCCAAGCTGGATTTCAGCTGCGGCGAATGAGCGGAGATGAATCGTTATGCCGGCATTCATTTCTGTAGAATAATATCCTCCACGAGCGGCGTTGGGCCGTGGCTGATTCGGGGCCGATCATGTGCCGATTTCTCGTCTATGCCGGGACACCCGCTTATCTCGAGGATCTGATCGCCTCACCCTGCCATTCGCTGATCCACCAATCGCTCCATGCCGAGGAAACCAAGACCGGCACCAATGGCGATGGTTTCGGCGTCGGCTGGTATGGTGAGAAACCCGAACCCGGCCAATATCGCGAGGTCCGGCCGGCCTGGGCCGACGAGAACCTGCTCTCGATCGCCCGGCAGGTCCGCTCGCATCTGTTCTTCGCACATGTGCGCGCCGCGACCGGCACCGCGACGACACGGGCGAACTGCCACCCTTTCGTCCATGGCCGGCATCTCTTCATGCACAACGGCCAGATCGGCGGTTACGGCGAGATCCGCCGCAAGCTCGAGGCGCTGATCCCCGATGAGCTCTACGCGGCGCGCCTCGGCACGACCGATTCCGAGGCCCTGTTCCTGCTCGCGCTGTCGCGCATGGCGGAGGGTGCATCGCCGGGCGAGGCGCTCGGCTGGGCGCTGGACCGGGCGCTGTCCCTGATGCAGCAGGCCGGCATCCGCGAGCCGCTGCGGTTCGCCGCGGCGCTGGCCGACGGCGAGACGGTTCATGCTGTGCGCTGGTCCTCCGACGCCAAGCCGCCGACGCTTTATCTCTGCGACAAGGGCGACAGTGTCGTGATCGCCTCCGAACCGGTCGATTCGCTGCGCGATTGCTGGAAGGCGCTGCCGGCGAACAGCCTGGTTACCGCCCGCCCCGGCGCGGTCGCCATCTCCACCTTCGAGATTGGGCTGAAGCGCGCCGCCTGAGCCGCTTGCGCGCCGCCGCATCATCGGCCAAACGCGCAGGGGCATGCGCGCCTTCGACACGCCCCTCCCGATCGACGCCGTTCTCGCGGATCTAGCGGCCGCACTGCGCGGGCGGCCCAACGCCGTGCTCGTCGCCCCGCCCGGCGCCGGCAAGACGACGCGCGTCCCGCTCGCTCTGCTCGACGAGCCCTGGACGAAAGGCGGCAAGTTGATCGTGCTTGAGCCGCGCCGTCTCGCGGCGCGCGGCGCCGCCGCCCGGATGGCGCAGACGCTGGGCGAACGCGTCGGCGAGACGGTCGGCCTGCGCGTCCGTCTCGGCTCGAAGATTGGGCCGAAGACCCGTATCGAGGTCGTCACCGAGGGCGTCTTCGCCCGTATGATCCTCGACGACCCGGCGCTCGACGGGATCGCCGCCGTGCTGTTCGACGAGTTCCACGAACGCTCGCTCGACGCTGATTTCGGGCTGGCGCTGGCGCTCGATGCGCAAGGGGGCTTGCGCGAGGATCTGCGCATTCTGGTGATGTCGGCGACGCTCGATGGCGCGCGGGTCGCCAGATTGCTGGGCGATGCGGCGGTGATCGAGAGCCAGGGCCGCGCCTTTCCCGTCGAGACCCGCCATCGCGGCCGCGACACGGCCAAGCGCATCGAGGACCAGGTCGCGGAAACCGTGCTGCTGGCGCTGAACGAGCAGGCCGGATCGTTGCTGGTCTTCCTGCCGGGCCAAGGCGAGATCCGCCGCGTCGAGGAGCGCCTGCGCGAGCGCATCCGTGACCATTCCATCGAAATAGCACCTCTCTATGGTGCGCTCGACCAAGCCGAGCAGGACCGTGCCGTGCTGCCGGCGCCGCCCGGCCGCCGCAAAGTCGTGCTCGCGACCGCCATCGCCGAGACCTCCCTGACGATCGAGGGAGTACGGGCGGTGATCGATTCCGGCCTCGCCCGTGTGCCGGTCTATGAGCCGGACATCGGCGTGACCCGGCTGGAGACCCGCCGCGTCAGCCGCGCGGCGGCAGACCAGCGCCGCGGCCGGGCCGGCCGTACCGGGCCCGGCATCTGCTACCGGCTCTGGGAGGAGGCCGGCACCGGCGCGCTCGAACCCTTCGCGCGGCCCGAGATACTCTCCGCCGACCTCGCACCCCTACTGCTAGATTGCGCCGCCTGGGGCGTCACCGACCCGACCGGCCTCGCCTTCCTCGATTCGCCGCCGGCACCCGCCTTGAAGGAGGCGCGGACGCTGCTGACGTCGCTCGGCGCACTTGACGCCCACGGCCGGATCACGCCCGACGGCAAGGCTTTGCAGGTCCTGCCGCTGCCGCCGCGCCTGGCCCGGATGGTCGTCGCCGCTGCGCGTTTCAGCTCAGATCGACAGGCGGCCGATCTGGCAGCGCTTCTGGTCGAACGCGGACTCGGCGGCGACGCGGTCGATCTCGCCGAGCGGCTGGAGCGTTTTTCGCGCGAGCGCGGCGGGCGCGCGGCCGACATGCGCCGCCTTGCCGAGAACTGGGCGCGGGCGGTGCGCAACGGCGGTTATGGCGGCCCGGCCCAGGCAATGTCTCCGGGCTTCCTGCTGGCGCTGGCCTATCCCGAGCGCGTCGCCAAGGCGCGCAATCCGGGCTCCGGCCAGTATCTCCTCGCCAATGGCCGCGGCGCGGGGCTGGAGCCGGCGCAACGCCTGGCACGCGAGCCCTGGCTCGTCGTCGCCGAGATGACCGGAGCGGCGCAGCAGGCCCGCATCCTGAGCGCGGCCGCGATCGGTGAGGACGAGATCCTGCAGCTCGTCGCATACGGCCTGACCTCGTTCGCGATCGAGGAGCGCGTCGAGACCGTCTTCGACAAGCCGGCCCGTGCGCTGCGCTCGCGCGCGGTCCGGCGCTACGGCGCGCTGACGCTGTCGGAGCGCCCGCTGCCCGCGGCGTCGGATCTGGAGGGCGCCACGATTCTGGCGAAGGGCATCGCCGCGCTGGATATCGACCTGCTTCCCTGGACCAAGGCGCAATCGCAGCTACGCGAGCGCGTCGGCTTCCTGCGGCGGGCCAGCGGCGACCCCTGGCCCGACCTGACCAATGCCGGCCTCGCCATCACGCCGGAGGATTGGCTCGCGCCGCACATCACAGGGCGCGCCTCGCTCGCAGCGGTCGAGGCCGGCGATCTCGACGGAGCATTGGCGGAGCTCCTGTCCTGGGAGTTGAAACGTCGCCTCGATGCCGAGGCGCCGACGCATTTCGAGGCGCCGACCGGCTCGCGCCTGCCTGTCGATTACGCCGCCGAAGCCGGCCCGACGATCTCGCTCCGCGTGCAGGAGCTGTTCGGACTCTCGACGCATCCCTCGCTCGCGAGCGGACGTGTGCCGCTGGTGCTGGAGCTGCTTTCGCCCGGCCACAAGCCGATCCAGATCACCCGCGACCTGCCGGGCTTCTGGCGCGGCTCATGGGCCGCGGTGAAATCCGAGATGAAGGGCCGCTATCCGCGCCACCCCTGGCCGGACGACCCGGCCGCGGCAGCACCGACCACGCGCGCCAAACCGAGGGGAACTTGACAGTACGTCAATTCCCCATCCGGTCGCGCCATTGCCGTTCGCCGGCGAGGCAGGAGGGGCGCGAGCTCTGCGTCTGCGCCTTCTGGACCTTCGCTTCCGGTCCGGCCGGCATCTCGGCGATCTCGCGCACGAGCTTGGTGCGCGTCGCGTCGACGAATTGATGGCGTTCTCGGATCGGGATCACGAAGGCGCCGACGCCGGTGACGACGCAGTCCTCGTAATACTGGTCGAGATTGTCGATGTCGAAATAGCTCGCCTGCTTCAGCATGATCGGCAGGCCGTTGATGGCGATGCCCTTTGCGCCGGCCTCGTCGCGCGCCGCGGTGACCGGACGGCCGTCATTGTTGGCACCGTCGCCGGAGATGTCGATCACCCGCCGCAGCGCGGTGACGTTGGACTGCTCCAGCAGCGAGACCCCGAGGTCGATCGCGCCCGAGATCGAAGTGCGCCGGCCGCGCCGCGTCGGCGCCTCGCCCAGCTCCTCGGCGAAGGCCATCGCGGCTTGCGGGGAATCGATGATCGTCCAGGATTTGACGATGTACTGGAAGCCGGTCCCGGCCCATTCGAAATAGGTCACCGCGATCTTGCCGACCGGTCCCTTGGCGATGGCGTCATGGAGCTGCTTCGAGCGGAAGGCCTCGATATAGCCGTTGCGCTGCAAAGCGAGCTCGTCGAGATCCATCGAGAATGAAACGTCGAGCGCGAGCACGAGCGCGACGTCGACCTCCTCCGGCGGCGCGGCCGCCGACTGCGCGTTGGGTGCGGCGGCGCTCCACAGCCCTGCCGCGGTGAGACTCAAGAGACCGAACAGCCAACGCCGCATCGCCACCTCCGTCATCCTGTCGCAACGGAAGTGTGCGCCGGTTCGCCCGCGACGCCAAGGCCGAATCCTGGGTAGATTCAGCTTGTCCGGCGGGCATTCACGATCGTGATCGCCGCAGCCAGCGCTTCAGTGATGCCGAGCGCCGAGGTGTCGAGCCGGACCGCGTCCTCGGCGGCCTTCAGCGGAGCGTCGCTGCGGCCGGCATCGCGGGCGTCGCGCCGACGGATATCGGCGAGGATGCCGTCGAAGGTCACGGACTCGCCGCGGCCGGCGAGTTCCTTGTGGCGGCGCGCGGCCCGGACCTCCGGCGTCGCCGTGACGAAGAGCTTCGCCGGCGCCTCCGGGCAGATCACCGTGCCGATGTCGCGACCGTCCAGCACCGCCCCGCCCGGCTGGCCGGCGAAGCGGCGCTGCCGCTTGATCAAGCCGGCCCGCACCACCGGCATGGCGGCGACGACTGAGGCCGCCTCGCCGATCTCGCGCCCGCGCAGGCGTTCCTCCAGGAAGGCGGTCTCGTCGAAGCTTCCAACGACAGTGGCAGCGGCTTTCGCGTCGTGGATGTCGTGCCCGGCATCGAGCATGGCGCGCGCCACCATGCGATAGAGCAGGCCGGTGTCGAGATAGGGCAGGCCGTAATGCTCGGCCAGCCGGCGTGCCAGTGTGCCCTTGCCCGACGCCGCAGGTCCGTCGACCGCGATCACCAGCCGCTCGCTGCCGGCCGCGCTCACGCGATCTCGCCTCCGAGCCCGTTCATCAGCGAAAGGAAGCTCGGGAAGCTCGTGGCGATCATCGCGCCGTCATCGACCCGCATCGGCCTCTGCGTCGCCAAGCCCATCACCAGGAAGCTCATGGCGATGCGGTGGTCGAGATGCGTCGCGACCTCGCCGCCGCCCGCGACCTCGCCGCCCGAGCCCTCGACGATGAGGTCGTCGCCCTCGATCGCGCAAGTGACGCCGGCAGCCTTCAGCCCGGCCTCGACCGCGGCAAGCCGGTCGGATTCCTTGACCCGCAGCTCCTGCAGACCGCGCATCCGGGTCGTGCCGGTGGCGAAGGCGGCCGCGACCGCGAGCACCGGATACTCGTCGATCATCGAGGGTGCGCGCTCGGGCGGTACGGTCACGCCGGTGAGGCCGGAGGTCCGTACGCGCAGGGTCGCGACCGCCTCGCCGCCCTCATTGTGCTCGCTCTCGACGACGATGTCGGCACCCATCTCGCGAAGGGTCGTCAGGAGCCCGCTGCGCAGCGGGTTGGTCATCACGCTTTCGAGCACGATCTCGGAACCGGGCACGATCAGGGCCGCGACCAATGGAAACGCCGCCGAGGACGGATCGGACGGCACCATGATCGGCGCGGCCTGCAATTCGGGCTGGCCCTTCAACACGATGCGGCGGCCATGCACGCCGTCCGGCGAGACCACGACCTCGGCACCGAAATGGGTCAGCATCTTCTCGGTGTGGTCGCGCGTCGCTTCCGTTTCGATCACGGTCGTCTCGCCGGGCGCGGCGAGGCCGGCGAGCAGCACCGCCGATTTGATCTGAGCCGAGGCGACCGGCGTGCGGTAGACGATCGGAACCGCCTCCCGCGGGCCGCGCAGCGTCAGCGGAATGCGCCCGCCCTCCTCCTGCGAAACGATGGTCGTGCCCATCAGCTCCAGCGGATCGAGGATGCGCCGCATCGGCCGCTTGCGCAGCGAGGCGTCGCCGTCGAATGTCGTGGTGATCGGATGGGCGCCGCAGACGCCCATCATCAGCCGAGAGCCGGTGCCGGCATTGCCGAAATCGAGCAGCCCGGCCGGCTCCCTGAGCCCGCCGACCCCGCCGCCGCGCACCCGCCAGGCCCCCGGCCCGTCATGATGGACGATGGCGCCGAGCGCTCGCGCGGCCTGCGCCGTGCGCATCACGTCCTCGCCCTCGAGCAGGCCCGAGACCCTGGTCTCGCCGATCGCGAGTAGGCCGAAGATCATGGCGCGATGCGAGATCGACTTGTCGCCGGGAACGCGGACGCGGCCGCTGAGCGGGCCGGAGCGGCTGGAGGTGACGGGAACGGGAGAGGCGGAATGGGCCAAGGCTGTGCCTGCGAGGTCGAGGTCCGGAAATGCCGGGGCTGCCTAGCATGGCGGCGGCGCAGGCGTCACGAGGGCGCACCTTCGAAATCAGCATTTGACAGCGCCGCTCCTGCCGACTAACGGACGCGCCTGCTTTTCCAGACCCCGTACGATTGAAAGTCCGACGCCGTGGCGAAACCGGAACTTGGCACCAAGCGCGTCTGCCCGACGACTGGCCGCAAATTCTACGACCTCAACAAGGATCCGATCGTCTCGCCCTATACCGGCCAGTCGTTCCCGCGCTCGCTGTTCGAGCCGCAGGCCAAGGCTGCGGCGGTCGCCGCCAAGCCCGCCGACGACGAGGATGAGGTCGACACCGCCGACAGCCCGGTCGAGCTCGTCTCGCTTGACGAGGCCGATGCCGAAGCCACCGAGAAGGAGGCTGTCGTCACCAGCGAGGACGACATCGAGGTCGAGGACGATGAGGTCGCCCCCGACGACGACACCTTCCTGGAAGAGGACGAGGAAGGCGACGACGACGTCGCCGACCTGATCGACGGCGACATCGAGGGCGACGAGGACGTCTGAGGCGCAATCGGCAAGAATGACGAAAGCGCGACAATCGGCGCTTGAGTCTTCGAGCCGGCCCGCCTATAGAGCGCTGCGTCGTCGCCGAGGTGACGCAAATGCTGGTCGCTTCGCCCGATATGGGAAGCCTCGCGACCAGCGCAGAGAATTCCGGTCGACCCCCAGATCGACCGGCGAGAGTGGGGCCATAGCTCAGTTGGGAGAGCGCTTGAATGGCATTCAAGAGGTCGGCGGTTCGATTCCGCCTGGCTCCACCATCTCCTTCCCGCTCCAGATATTCATCTTGGTCTGCGACGGAGTGAATCGGCCGTAATGGCTCGGCGCTCCGACCGTCAGCGCGCGCGACCTTTCGCCCGGCTGCCATCGGCCAGCCGGCAGGTGCAGCGGCTGCCGATCGCTGTTGCCTTCGGCAGCATGCAGGCCGCCTGCGGCGTGTCGCAGCGGCGGCTGGTTTCGCGCCATCGGGCACCGGCCGTGTCGCGCCGCTGGCCGGCACCGTAGTCGATCGGCGGTCCTGCGCCCGGAATGCCGCCGCTCTCGGAATGCAGCCGCAGATCCGGCACGCTGTCGGAGATCGACGGCGGCCCGAGTCCGCGTCTGGCGCCATCGGGCGTGAGCGGTCCGCTGCCTGGCGTGCCGCCGAGCTGTGCGCTCGCCGGCGCGGCCAGAGCCAGCGCCGCCGCGACGAGCGCCCATGCGGCGATCCGGCACGGTATCGCCGCCTCGGACCAACGCCCTGAAAATCCGTCTCCGCGCGAGGAAACGTCAGTCATCGCGCGGGCTCGGCCGCTGGTCCAGGGTCGCCCCGCCCTCGACGGCGTCATCTTCGGCATGCTCCGCCTCCCACGCCGCGGTGAGCTCGACCAGGACCGTCAGCTCCGTCTCGGCTCCCGGCACGCCTTCCGGCAGCTTCCCGAGTTCGACGATGCGCCGTCTGGCGGCCTCGTATTCGGCGCGGCTGGTGATCGACATGGCTGGCTCCGCTTCGTCCAGCCTCAACCGGATTCGCGGTGCCCGGTTCCGATCGTCGCAGAACAACATCGCCGCTGCGGCGTTGCCTAGTCGGACCTATGCGAGACGGAGACGCTCCCCGCCGCACCGTCGAGAGGAACCCCATGTCCAAGCTCAGCCGAGAGGACGCCGCCATCGTCGATCGCCTGCTCGACATCATCGCGCATGAGGGTTTGGTCGATCGCGCGAAGCTGGAGCCGCAGGCGCGGCTCGCCGAGATCGGCGTCTCCGCCGACGACCTCGTGCTGATCGGCAATGCGATCGAGCGTGAATTCGATCGCGACATGCTGGGCGACGACGAACTCGAAAAGGTCACGACCGTGCGTGACCTCGTCGCGCTGATCGGGCGGCGCCTCGCCGAACCGGCCGCTCCTCAGGTTTCCTTGAAGCCGTGATCGGGAATGCCCTGCTCGGTGCCTTAATATTTACAGGGCAGGAACTTGCCGGACATCGCGATCTTGCGCGGTCGCCCTTTGGATTGGGCTTGCGCTCGAACTCGATGTTGAAGCCGATCGCCGACATGATGCCGTCGCCGAACTCCTTCTTGATCAGTGCCTTCCAGGCTGGGCCGTCGACCATCACCATCTTGTAGAAGCGATGGATCAGCGGATCGGTCGGTGGAATCTGAGCGTTCGGCCGGCCCGCCGACCGCGCGCCGTCCCTGCGGAGTGGGCTCATCGAGCCGGAGCAAGGCCCGGGCGAAGCGTACGGCACAGGGAATCACGCTGTCCACGACGAGGAGCAGAGCAAAGGCTTGAGCGAAGTTTACATGAATCAAGAGAATTTTAGGGTTGTCGGCCGATAAGGATGTCCGGCTTGCGCTTCGAACGATCCTTCCGGCTCACGCGATGCCATTGCAGTGGGAGCCGCCGTGACCCTCTTCTCCGCCTCGATCAAGCGCTACCTGGTCGCCACCATGGCCTGCCTCTGCATACCCGGTATCGGGGGGCTCGCTTATCTGGCCCAGCAGGCCTTCACCGATGTCCGCACCAATCAGCGCCTCGCCGACCTCGTCGTCGCCGACAAGGCCCTGCTGCTGGCCGGTAATGCGATCCGCGGCAATCGCGGCCAGGCCCAGACGCAGATCCAGGTGGCGGAGGATCCGATCCCGGCAATCCGCAAGATCGAGCAGATGAACCGTAGCGAGCTCGCCGAGGCGATGCTGCGGTTGAAGGCGACCGACCTGACCGACCGGGTCGCGCTCGTCGACGCCATCGCCCAGCAGGAGAAGCTGACCGAAACGAAATTGCAGGAGATGCTCACCGAGGCCGCCAAGCCGAAGGCTCAGCGCAGCCTCGCCGCGACCATGCCCTGGTACAACGGCGTCGGCGAGATCGAAGGGGCGCTGACAAGAGCGTCCGACACGACCTCGAACGCGGTCCGGCTCGCCGATCCGATGCTCGCCGACCTGCAGGCCTTCAAGGCGGCGGGATGGCGTACGCGTTCGGCCTATGGCACGCAGTGCTCGATCCTGCGTCCGATCCTCGCCTCGGGCAAGGCGATGGAACCTGCTCAGATCAGGGCCCTGGGCGAGATGCGCGGCGCCTCCAACGCCGCTGTCGGCCAGCTCCGGCAGCTCGCCTCGCGTCCGGGCGTCGACGCCACCCTGGTCGGAAAAGTCGCCGCTGCGGCCGGCGAGGTCGAAGCCGCCAATCGCGCCATGGACGGGCTCGTCGGCAAGCTCGGCCAGGGCACCGGACCGGTGGTCGCGGCCGAGCAATGGACCACCCTGTGCAACGGTCCGTTCGGCGCGATCATCGGCGCCGTTTCACAATCGCTCGACGAGATGGCGGCGAGCACGCAAGCGAAACTCTCGCAGGCCTGGACCTGGCTCGCGGCGACGTCGGGGCTGCTGGCGGCTCTGCTCGTCGTCTGCCTGCTGAGCTGGCGCGGCGTGCAGCGCCGCATCGCGACGCCGCTGGTCTCGCTCAAGACCGCGCTCGAAGTGATGCATGCGGGTGATTTCTCGCAGGCGATCCCGCGTCCGCCCTGCCCGGACGAGGTCGGCGCGCTCGGCCAGGCCCTGGAGGACTATCGCGAGAACGGTCTTCGTGTTCGTTCGTTGGAGGAGGCTGAGCGTTTGGCGTCTGCGTCTCGTTTGGCGCGA
>JAESGJ010000163.1_pt1 | contig 87145 bp, 76 predicted proteins | sample 9266241 | NCBI WGS metagenome assembly JAESGJ01 (sample SAMN14514841, study PRJNA621669) | algae metagenome | isolation source: Brasilonema octagenarum HA4186-MV1 and co-occurring heterotrophs from wet... | place: USA: Manoa Valley, Hawaii | collected 2009-07-20
TCGTGTCGCAAGAATTGCGCGCGGCAGAAGACCCAGAGTTTGAAACTTTCTATACCAAGAACATTTTGCTCAACGAGGGTATCCGCGCTTGGATGGCTCCTGCTGATCAACCTCACGAAAAATTTGTCTTCCCTGAAGAAGTTCTTCCTCGCGGTAACGCTTTGTAATAATCATCTAATATATCAGCGATATCAGCGTTAGATAGTTAAGTCGTCCCCGCCACATGGCGGGGACGATTTGATTTTTTTGGTTAAAGTTATCAAACAGAACTCACAAGTTAGGAGGAGCGCTAGCCATGCAGGAGGTGACGACAACCAGCTGCGGGAGGGGAGCCACTGCAAAGGAAGCGGGTTTCACAGGCTTAGACGCCCACCAGAAGGTGAGGGGGTCGCAGTCTTGGACGCCACTTCCTTCAAGTCGGCAAAGCCGCCCAACGGAGTGGCTCCGGTTCCCGTGGATTGCGAACCCCCGAACCCGGAGGGCTTCGGTGCAATCTTTCGCATGTGGCGTTTTCAAGGGCAGCTAGGCATCTGGTGAGTCCAGCGCGCTGCGGGAGGGGAGCCTAACTTTTTACCCAGTGAAGCAGAACCGTATCAACGTGTGATACGTTCGACCTGATTAGCGAGGGCAGATTCCTCCTCGCTATGAGAAGGTAAAGCCGGAGCCCGGCCACGGCTATATTGCCGTGGCGAACAGCCCATGATCCGCTTGAAGGCTGTGCTGAAGGCTGCTTCGGATTCATAGCCGAGCGCCAGTGAAATAACGGAAACCGGATCGCTCGAATTCACCAGCTTGTCCCCTGCCACCAGCATCCGCCAGCGCGTCAGGTATTCCATCGGTGACTTACCCACCCTCTCTTTGAATTTCTGGGCAAAAGTTGATCGCGACATGCCGGCGCACTTCGCCAGTTCCTGCAATGTCCAGCGATGCGCCGGATCTTCGTGCATGGCGTTGAGTGCCGCGCTCATCTGTTTATCCGCCAGAGCGAAGAGCCACCCAACCCCACCACTCAACCCAGACGCTAGATGCAGCCGCAGAGCCTGAACCAGCATCATCTGGGCGAGGTGCTGTGCGATCAGTAAACCTCCTGGCTGCGGCTCGCGCAGTTCCTGAATCATCCGCTCGATAGACCAGCGCAGCGCGGCTTTGTCCGATTCTTTTTGGAGATGCACAATTGGTGGCAGCACCCCCCCTAACAGGATGGTGGCGTGATTGCCGGTCAGGGCGAAGTGCCCACCAACAATAAAGCAATCTCCGCCGCCATTGAATGAGCTGATGCTCCCATTCTTTGAGGCACAAAACGTGAAGAAGTCAACAGGCAGCGACGTCAGGTCGCTCGCAAGACGGAAGGGCCGCCCACGCGGCAGCAGGAAACAGTCCCCCGTTTTCAGCTGCACCGGGTCGGGAACGCCATCTACCGACAGCCAGCCTTGGCCAGAAACAACAGCGTAGCATTTGATACCTGTGTGCTTGGGGAACTGGAGGCACAAGTCTCCACCGACATCAAAGCCACCGCACCCATAACTGTGCAGTTTCAGCAGTGACAGTACATCTGAAAGCGGATCCATAAACTATCCCGGACGATTGCGAAAGTAATACGGACTTTATAGCATAGCCAAACTCTTTTCAATCACTTATCTTAAGCCTAGTGGGCTGCGAGTGTAGTCTGAAAACGAAGTCAAGGAGAGGTTGTGATGCGTGTTTTCGTAACTGGTGCTACCGGCTTTATCGGTTCTGCTGTTGTTCAGGACCTCATTAACGCGGGCCATCAAGTGCTCGGTCTTTCTCGCTCAGATGTGGGTGACAAGCCTCTTATTGCCGCAGGTGCTCAGGTGCATCGAGGCGATCTTGAAGACTTGGAAAGCCTGCACAGTGGAGCCGCGATATCGGATGGTGTAATTCACACTGCTTTTATCCACGACTTCTCGAAATACAAAGAGAACTGCGAAATTGACAGGCGCGCCATCGAGGCGCTCGGCAACGCGCTCACGGGCTCGAACCGCCCTTTGATTGTCACTTCCGCGATATCCGCCATACCAGGACGCCCCACGACAGAGGACGATGTGCCTCCTTCCGACTCTAGTGGGACTCCCAGGGTGTCGGAAGAGGCGGCAGAGGCGGCCGCGGCGCATGGCGTGCGCGTGTCGGTGGTGCGCCTGCCGCAGGTGCATGATCGCGACAGGCAAGGCTTGGTCACCTATATGATCGCTCTCGCTCGCGAGAAGGGTATCTCGGCTTATGTCGGCAACGGGCTCAACCGCTGGCCTGCGGTGCATCGGCTTGATGCTGTACCCCTCTACAGGCTGGTGCTTGAGAAGGGATCTGCTGGGGCGAGGTATCACGCAGTCGCCGAAGAGGGTGTGCCGGTTCGAGAGATCGCAGAAGCAATCGGCCGGGGCTTAAAGATACCTGTCGTCGCCAAGTCCCCTGAGGAGGCAGTTGGTCATTTTGGCTGGCTTGGGTTCTTCGCTGGTATGGACGGTCCAGCTTCAAGCGCGTTGACGCAGCAACAGTTGGGATGGAGCCCGACACAGAAGTCTGGACTCATTGCTGATCTCGATCGCGCGAGCGCTTTCGGAGGTTAAGCAAGGCCGTTAATTTTACGAATTCAAACTGTGGGTAAAAAGTTAGGAAAGAGGAAAACTAAAAATTCCTATGACAGTTTTGACCCTTTCCTAACTTTTTTTGTCCAAAGTCCAATAATATAGTAATCCTGCGAAAATTGCGCGTGTTCACATTCCCGACTTCTACGAGAAGTCGGGAATCTTGTTGTTCAAGTAGAGGATTTAAGATTTACTTTATAAATGACCTCTCAACGTGTATTTCCATGACCAAAATTCCGCCTGCTGTGATAATTCTGGGTAACAACAGTATCCCCGTGGCAAAAAAAATTATCAGCGTCTTGCCAGGAGCACAGTTGTACGGGTTGGCTGGTCGCACTTATGATGTGGATGTCAGTTTTACTGAATTTGGAACGACACTGCGAGAATTATTTGCTAATGGAACACCAATCATTGGCATTTGTGCGACAGGTATTCTCATCAGAACCCTTGCGCCATTACTTGCCAATAAGCGACAGGAACCTCCAGTTATTGCAGTTGCTGAAGATGGTAGTGCAGTGGTACCACTTTTGGGTGGACTCAATGGTGTTAATTCGCTGGCACGCCAAATTGCTGTTGTACTGAATGTCAAACCCGCTATCACAACCACGGGTGATATTCGTTTTGGCATCGCGCTAGAAGATCCTCCTGTAGGCTACTCTTTGGCTAACCCGGATGACGCCAAATCCTTCATGTCTGACTTACTGGCGGGAAACTCGGTGAGGTTGGAGGGCAGTGCACCTTGGTTGAAGAATAGTGCCTTACCTATTGCCGAGGATGCAACAAGAGTTATACAAATTACTGAAAAGCAAGTTGTTTCTACATCAACTCGCCTCGTCTATCATCCTGCAACAGTAGCGATTGGGATAACCTTCCTTAATCCCTGCTTACCAAAAGGAGAAAGAGGAAGTTCTGAGGAAATCGCTCTTGTGCAGCAAATGCTGGCTGATGCTGAGTTAGCTTCGGCATCTGTTGCAGGAGTCTTCGCCAGCACTCTTGATGCTGCCAATCCAGCTTTACAAAAAATTGCTGATGCGCTCAATGTGCCTGTTCGCTTCTTTAGTCCAGACGAAATTGCAGGTGTGATGTCACAAGATAATACCGTGGATGTGGCAGCAGCTCTAGCTTTACTCGCTTCCTCTGGGCAGTTGATGATGCAACGGCAAACATCTGATTTTAGTTGTGGGATAGCGATCGCCCTCTCACCCTCACCCATCAATATCAACACCACAGGTAGACCACGCGGTCGATTGGCAGTCATTGGCACAGGTCCTGGAGGAAGCAATTGGATGTCCCCACAAGTCCAGGAAATTTTACGTAATGCCACTGATTTAGTTGGTTATTCTACCTACCTTAATTTAGTCGGTTCTTTGGGCAAAGATAAAAGGTGGCATGAGTCTGACAACCGGGAAGAAATTGCACGGGCACGAGTTGCGCTGGATTTAGCAGCAGAAGGACGTTTTGTCGCGGTAGTCTCTTCTGGTGACCCAGGTATTTATGCTATGGCAGCAGCAGTGTTTGAAGTGCTTGAAAAAGAGGGAAAACCAGAATGGCAAGGTATCGAAATTCAGGTAGCACCAGGTATTTCCGCGATGCAAGCAGCAGCAGCCAAGATTGGTGCCCCCCTAGGTCATGACTTCTGCGCTATCTCTTTGTCTGATATCTTAAAGCCGTGGTCAATTATCGAACAGCGAATCACTGCCGCTGCACAAGCAGATTTCGTGATTGCCTTTTACAATCCAGTGTCAAAGCAGCGCACTTGGCAACTGGCAGAGGCAAAAAATATACTGCTGCGTTACAGACATCCTGATACTCCAGTCGTGCTTGCCCGCAACCTTGGTAGAAATGGAGAATCTGTTCAGGTTTGCACTTTGGAAAACTTAGTACCAGAACTCGCTGATATGCGGACAGTCATTCTTGTGGGGTCAAGCAAAACCCAGACGATCGCGCGGTGCGATGGTAGCGTCTGGGTTTATACTCCTCGTCGCTACGATGAAAATAAGATTTTGTAAGCAACCCCGGTCGTGCATACACGGGGCTTCAGCCCAGATCAAGGGTTTCCAAACTCCCGCGAGGTTATCATGACTTGATATGATTGCCCCTTTTAAGGGTGTCATAGGTGTAGCCATACTTTCTAAAATTCAGAGTGTCTGCAGGTGTGACAATATCATCTGGGGACAAATGAGGAAGTAAGGATAACACATCTGCTGGCCCCTGATTTACCGGTGTGGACTCACCTCCATCCCAAGGCCACAATCTGTCGTTGAGATTTTCTCCATAATGTCCACCACTGGCAGGATAATAATTGGGACCTGCATGTCCATTTGCCTGCCATTCGGCCCAAAGGCGATCCAGGTTGGAATGAATTAGCCAAAATACTGGATCGTGGGGAGAACTGATAATACTAGCCATTGTGCCTAAAGGATTAAGCTGACCCGTGGTAAAGTCAAAACTACCTCCACCGACTAACCCATGCATATAGTTATGCATAAAGACTCCACGAATTGTGAGTTGTCCCTGGCTATCGGATTTGTAAAATCCTTCTAGACCTTGGCGGAGTGTGTCATACTCGTCAACAGCAAGAATTTGGTCCAAGTCTTCTTTGGGAATAGGGTAAGTATTTACAGGCGGCGCTTGCAAAAAGCGTAAGAGAACCTCACCTAATGTTTCTCCAGATGGCTTGATATGTAAGTTTGGGTTCAAAATCCATCCATTGGCTGCTGAAAAAGGACCGGATGCAACAGGTCCCCCTTGGACATCACCTAAACCTGGAATGCTGAGGGTGACTCCTTGACCATTTGCTCCCAAAAACTCATCTTGAAAGATAACTTCCAACGCTTTAGGGTCTGTCCAATCCCAATAAGGAAGCGTGAGATTGGGGTTAACTGATTGCAAAGCTTTTTCAAATCGGTGTATAAACTCACGATGCCACGGTAGTAGTAGAGAACTTTCATGGGCACCATCATGTCCAGCAGCCGGACCTTGGGCATCGCTTGACATCAACCCCATTGCTTCCACGTGCACTGCAACAAACTGGTCGTAAATACTGATACTGCTACTTTCCGGAACTGTATTTTTTAATGCACGCACAGCATCAACGAATGCTTGTTTCTCTTCTTGGGTAAGGTCAACAACATTCTTTCTTATTGCATAAGCTTTGTTTCTGCTAATAAGAAATTTTCCGTTTGGAGGAGCAAGATCAGAATGAGCACTGTTGATTTCATCAATAGCACTGTTGTGATAAGCTACAGTCAGCTTGGTATCTGAACTATCGCCCTGCACCTGATTTAATACTTGCTTATGGTCACGATGCTCAACATTATGAGAGAATGCCGGAGTTCCAAAAACGACCAACACAGCAACAATACAACTAATAATGACTGCTTTAATACTTTTGTGGATTTTCATCATCTACGCTTATTATGTTCCCAATATTTCAATAATTTTTGAGGATTTTACTGAGATTAATGATTACTATTTATATAAGTTGACAGTAAACATAATTACTCACAATAGAAAATCTTTAGGAAAATCTTTCTATTGTTTCGCAACCAGCGCAAAAGTCGTTATTTGTTTGCAGTATTGCTGTGTTCCAACCTAGTTTGACCCCCAGGCACGACGCTTTTTTATATGAAAATAATGGCGTTGCATAATAAAGGGATGAATTCTACTGTCCAGCCAAGTGCATCTAATCACATCCGTAAGAACGGGCATCGTCGTGGTAAGCAAAACTCATTTGCTGTTCATATGATGCTGCCGCAGGGAGCGCTAGAACACCGATTCACTAATCCCAAAAACCCGGTTTCTGTTACTGGGAAGACCGAAGTTTCGTTAACTCAACAAGAAAAAACCGGGTTTTTTAGTCACAATTATGAATATTGAATCGGTGTTCTAGTAGGACATAATTTATAAAAACCGTGTTTTCATCCCTCATGGAACTTGCGTTGAATAAGCGTTTTACAGAAAACAAAAATACGGCTTTTAACGATTAAGGACTACTAGCATTGCTGAGCGCCAACTTCTCGAATCATATACAAAACAACGCGAACGAAAAACTCTTTGCTACTCTAAATCCGAAGAAATGTTTAATATCATGTCCGGATGAACACTTATAAAAAACCAAGAACCTCACCCCCATCCCCTCTCCTTAGTAAGGCTATCCATTACCCGGATCTTTCTTAACAATCCCACAACTACTACAGGGATGGAGTTTTAGAAATAGACAACCATAGGTGAACTTGACAAAATGACACTTGTTGTGAGGAAGAGGAAGAAGATGACAGCAGGCGATCGCGCGAAGGCGCACGCTGCGCGAACGTTAACAAAAGAGGAAATTTTGACAATTGGAGTGAAGCAATTTCGGTGGTAGTAGCGATATCGTGTAATCGCCGCATTCCCCGCCAAATTGTCTTAACTCCCGGCTCACCATCACCAATACGTCCTAAAAAGCCACCGAGAGTTGCGATCATTCGCACAGCTTCTCGTAAAGATGGCGGCGTTTGTGGAGGATGTGGTGTTCTGTCAATCGTGGCACAAACAGACTGCCATTCATCTGATTGCAAAACTATCTCACACGACTGGTTTGGATTCATCCGAGCCTCATAAGTTAAGCACAACAAACGCCAAGCGACAATGGAATAAGTAGCCAAGGCCATTTCAATGCGACGGGCTGTTTCGAGTTGGAGTTTTTCAATCCCGCAGCCGCTTTTAAGGGTATAGTGATAACGTTCAATCAACCAGCGATAAGTGTACCAACGTACACAGCGCACTGCATCATCAAAGCCAGCTACTTCTATTGTGGTCAGTAATAACCAACTGATAGGCGTAACTCCTTGTGGTGGGTTTTCTTCTTCTGCCAAGACTACCTGCAAACCTATAGGTTTCAGTTCTGAACGTTTGAGATGATGCAGTGGCACTTGAATCTCTAATGTGATAAAGCGTAGTGTCAGCGTTGCTTTTCGGGTTTCACGTTCTGGATGACGCTGTAATTCTATTGTGATTGTGCCACACGGTTGCATACTGTGGATGGCTTGATGTAAGTATTTGGTTTCATGGTCAACTCGTCGGTTATGAGTGGCACGAATCAAAAAATCCGAATTTTCTGTTCGCGGCATAGCAAACAAATCGTAGATGTCTCCTTCCCGGTCGGTAATGGTGACTACTTGAATGTCTTGTGGTATCACCTGTTGTGTGACTGTGGCGGCATCTAACCAGCGTTGACTCTCTTTGTCTTTCGTTTCACGTTGCCGACGCTGTTTGGCTATGCCAATAGTTTCTTTTTCTCTTGCCCATACTTGTTGGTCAATCACTCCTAATGGTACTCCCTGTGTACTAGTTACAAAAGTTGAATGCACTTTTAAACCCACAAGTGATGAATGATCTGTTGGACCTAGACCAATGGTAGCTGGATGAGCAGTGAAATCTAAGTCTGTGGTGTCTTGAATCGCTAAGACAGTATTATGTTGCTTAATTGTTTCTATCGTGCTTACTCTATGGGCTATGCGGATATCTTGCGGGTGAAAATAGCGTGAGTTCCAAAAATCATACACCGCTGTTGTTGCTGCTACATTCCCCGATGCTTGCGGCACACTCTCTCCTGGTTGTGACGCCAGGTCTTCAACTATTTTTACTAAGCGCTTTTTGCGCCGCGAGTCTCCAAGTTGCACGTGTTGCAGTTCCAATGAAGCCCATTTTTCCATCATTCACCCCTAGAATTAGCGATCGCCTGCTCCATTCATTCCCTCAAAACTATACCGAGCAATGCCTTGGCTTATTTTTAAGTCATCTGTATTTTTGTTAAGAAATATCCGGCTAATCGGCAGCACAATAAGTCTCCCTTTGTCAAGTTCACATATGCTTGTCTATTTATAAAACTCAATCCCTGTAATAGTTGTGGGATTGTTAAGAAAGATCCGGGTAATGGATAGCCTTAGTAAGGAGAGGGGTGCCCGATAGCGTAGCGTGCCGTTAGGCATAGGGCGGGGTGAGGTTTTTTTATTGTAAGTAATTAACCGAACTTGATATAAGTTATCAATTAGATTGTTAGTGCATTACCTCTACAACGGATTTGTGCTGTTACCAGTCTAATTTATCCCGCAAATATGCACCGCCAAAATAATTGTTAATTTTTCTACCAATAGCCTTTTTCAGCTCGACGTTCCACCTCTGGCTGTTTGACATCATTCCAGCTAAGAGATTTTCCTCGGTACCGATACCACCACATCACAAAGCCAGTGATAAATAAAATCAGCGGTGCAAGTCCGACAAACTTTTTACTGAAGACTCAATCACCTTCATTGACTTTTGTCTGGGATTTTTCCCTTTGTACCGATACCACCACATAACGAAGCCAGTGATAGATAGAATCAGTGGTGAAAGTCCGACAAATATATATAAAATGCGGGTAGGTAAACCACCATAAGTCCCATAGTGCATTGGTGCAAACGAGTTTAAAACTTGATCAGCTCGTGATGCCTTCAAGCCATTTTTTAGTTGTATTACTTTACCTGTATACTGGTCGAGATAAACTTGAGAGCGACCGTACTTCCACGTTTCTTGAGGGTATTTTTTACCCACCCTAAAAACTCCTTCTGGTGTTTTTGGCAAACTGATATAGGTAGTAATAGCATTTGGTAAAGCAACATCAGCTTTTTTGAGAATTTCGCCCAGCGCCAAAGGTGATTTGCCCTCTATAAGTTGAGAAACTGGTTTGGGTGGCATGGGAGTGAAAGTTGCAGCGTGGATGGCAGGTTGAGAAAAATCCCAAAAATTCCAGCACACGCCTGTGAAAGCAATCATAGTAAGGAAAACAGCCGCAATGATGCCTGCCACCTTGTGAATATCAAAGTTAGTTCGTTTGGGATGTCCATTCCACTTGATTTTGAACCCAAGAATCAGTTTGCGCCAACCAGGCCATAAAATAATCCCTGTAATGCTAAGAATGAAAAGCAAAAACGCGGCAATCCCAACGATGACTTCACCGATTTTGCCAGCAAGAAGTTCATAGTGGAGTTTGAAGGTGAACCCAATCAATGTACGCTCCCACTGACGGGAACCCATAATTGTACCTGTGTAGGGATTGACAAATACTTGCGTCTGTTTATGGTCTGGAGCTTCCAGCCAGATACGATAGGGGAGGTGTGCATCTGGAAGTGTGTTGAGGCTTGATAGTTTCAGTTCAGGTTGCGAGGCGTAGGCGGTTTTGACGGTTTCGACTACGGACTCGATGGGGACGCGTTGTTCTTGAGGAATAACTTGCCCAAACTGTTGACTGACTAGAAATTGGTCGATTTCCCGCTGAAAGACTAGTAAGCTGCCAGTTAAGCCGACGATGATTAACAGTAGTCCGACAATTAAGCCATAGTAAGGCTCAGCCAGCGGTTGCTTGGTGGTCGTGTTAATAATTCCACCCGGTTCAGCCTGTCCATAAAGCACCGAAGCTGGACCTTTAAGAACTTCAACTTGCTCTATGTTCGCTGTTTCAGAGAATGTGCGACCTCTGATTCTAATGCCATTGACATAATTGCTGCCGTTATTGTTATTAGTTGAAAAGCCTCGAATTGTAAATTGATTTGGAAAAGAAGTTAAACCACCAGTAGCTCCTAATGAAACACCACTGACATTACGCAGTGCATCAATCAGGTTAATCGCTTTTTGGTCTTCTAGCACCTGTCGGGGAACGACTTGAATTGAAGCTGGAATATCCCGGATGGGCGTATCGGTTTTCGTTGCAGTTGTCGCATCTGGTGCGCGATACCTATCTTGCTGTCCCGTCACCACCAACTCAATCGGCTCATCACCAGAAGCTGATGGTCTCTGTGGTTGTGTTTCACTTTCAGGCTGACTAGCTGGTGGTTGTTGTGTTTGAGGTTGTTGCCCCTGTTGGGTGGCTCCTGTTGCACTAGCAACAGAGAAAATCAGACCCTCATTCGGACTCTCATACAACTCAACAATTGGTACACCCGACTTACCCTGAACGGTTAGCCGGATCGTATTGGCATCTTTATTTACTACTGTTATCTGGGCAATACCCGCAATTGGTTTTTGGGAGCGGAATATAAATGCCTCACCCGACGGCATACGCAATTGAGCATTGGGAATATCAACAATAAAATTATTACCAACACTACGATTATCCAGTTGCAACGGCTGCCCTTTCGAGGTTTGTAAAATCACCTCGACACCTTTTTTGGTAGGATTTGCCTTGACTCCTGTAACTTGCACAACTTCACTTGAAGGCGCTGTTTCTTGTGCTGGTGACTGCACCAGCATTCTGGCACTCCTGACTGGATGCTCTATCTCATTGACTCGCCGAATTTCCGTTATGGGTTTAACCAGCCCTGCCTTGGACAGCACAGGTAATCCTTGCTCAGAACTACTAGACTGCACTCGTTGAGCTTTAACCGTCTGACTCCAAGCAGGAGTTATTACTAACATCCAAATAGAATTTGTCAATAGCAGAGCTTTCAGCTTTTGCTTGATTTTCATCTTTGCCCCTCACAATCGGTAGTGTCACCTGGCTTTGAAGTAGATAACTGTGGAGCTAATTGGAATTTATTGGTATAGCTAACAGACTTACTTGAGAAAACTCTACAGGAGGTAGCTGAGCAATTGCAAATCTTTGTCATAGTTTCGTAATGTTTTCTGTGCAGCTAAGTGCTAATACTTCTGGGGAACATCGCCCTTCATCTAAAGCCACGCTTCAATGATTGGTGAAAAAATAAGAACCCCGACTTCTGCTGAGAAGTCGGGGTTCTGAATACAAATGTGCTCCAGATTGCTATCACTCACAAAATCTCAAACTCAAACTCCAAACTATGACTGTTAAGAAAATTGTGAGTGAAATGGTCTACCACATTCGTATCACTCAATTCCAAATTGTAAAAATCCACAACCTCATGCTCAAAATAAGGTCCAGCATGCCAAGTTCCTACCTCTAACTTGATGAAGCAATTTCCTGGAATCCGGAAAGCTGCGATCTCTTCTAGAGATGGTTTATCAATATTATTGTTTGGAGGACAAACCGCAATGAACCAATCTTTTCCTTCCAAGGAACCCAAACACTGCGTACATTGCGCATGGCGAGTGATGGTGTGAAATCTGCGCCCTTTGCAGTGCAGCCTCATAATATAAAAGTGGGGAGTACCTCTATCGTTAGAGTCGATGTCCGGTATTATCCGGAGCACCTCTCCTACAGAACCGTACGTGCCCGTTTCCGTGCATACGGCTCCCAGATGTTCTTAGGGTTGTTGTTCCCTTTTGCTCATGTGGTGGTATTGGTGGCATTCTCGATGGACTGCTATGCAGTTCTTGGGTTTCCAATTCTGATGATTTCCGTCTACGTGATGTAGATGGACTGTATCTGAAGATATCATCTTCATTCCACATATTCCACATGAATGATTCTGCCGTTTCAGGGCTTTAGAGGTGTGCCCATCGTAGAGCTTGCTGTTGCACTTGCTCCAGTATGGTATGTCTCCGTCAAATGGTGATTTATTTCCTATGACCATGACATGACTGTTTTCGGAGTAAGGAACCGCTGGGAATGCCTTGTCTACAAGCTCTTTGCTTGAGTAGCGGTCATTCTTGGTTTCCTTATTAAATACCGTGAATGTTCTGTTGTTGATGTGCCACAATGAATTTCGTGACCCATTCATTTTGCAGAAGCGGTGGTAATTTCTCCATCCTCTAACTAAAGGAGCGAGCTTTTCGGCTTTTTCCTTAGAACCATAGTTAGGGCAGTTGACGATGTTTTTGACTTTCTTACGAAATGCTTTAAAATTGTCCGCTGAAGGGATGCTTCTAAATTTTCCGTTCTTCTGTACTTTGAATTTCCAGCCTAGAAAATCAAACCCATCTGTCGAGGCGGTTATCTTAGTCTTCTTTTCACTGATATTCATTCCTCTGTCTGCAAGGAATTGATTTATTCTTTCAAGTATTTCTCTTGCGTTGTCTTCGGGTCTAAGTATTATTACCATATCGTCAGCGTATCTGACTGATGGTTCGATGATATATTTTGTAGGGGTATTTGGAGTTATCCTTCTACCTGCTATTTCATGATATCTATGGATACTTTCGATTCCGTTTAGCGCAATATTGGCTAATAAGGGACTTACTACACCACCTTGGGGAGTTCCTTGTTCGGGAAATTCGGGGTGTATTCCTGCCTTTAGGCATCGGAAGATACCGATTTTCAACCCTTTTGGTGCTATCAGGTTTTCCATGATAGTCGTATGGCTTATCCTGTCGAAACATTTCTCAATATCAAGTTCTATGACTCGTTTATTGATTCCATTTGAGGATGAGTTTAGATTGTTTGCCAGTTGTTTTTGTGCATCGTGTGCACTTCTGCCTGGTCTGAATCCGTAACTTCTCGCGTGGAATGTTGCTTCGTGTGCTGGTTCTAGTGCATATTTTGCTAGGCATTGCCAAGCTCTGTCTGCAATAGTTGGGACTTTGAGAATTCGAGTTTTTCCGTCCTTTTTTGGAATCGGAATTTCGCGTAATTTGTTATGATGCCAATTGATGTAATTAGTCTTGAGTTTTTCCTCAAGTGCAAAACGTTCTTCAAAATTGAGGGACGCTTTGCCATCAATACCCGCAGTCTTTTTTCCGGCATTTAGCTGAGTTACTTGACGAATAGCCAGGAACCTTGCAGCTTGAGATTTCAGAATCAGTTTTTGGAGTGACCGCGTTTTTCGCTTGTCTCCTGCTTTAACTGCTTTAAATAACCTAACTTGTAGGCGGAATAAATCTTTCCGAAATTTCTTCCAGGGCAGATTCTTCCATGATTCACTAATCTCATGACTGTGCCTAACCATACTCTACTCCTTTTGGTTATTTTCTGAACACCTTTCAGCAATTACGCTGAATCCTACCCGTGCTAAGAGAGTTCCGTATCTCGTCATACCTACCTTGGGTTCGACCTCCCAGGACTCTTAGCTCGTTTTTATTCGTTCCTCAGTCAAGATATATGTGCCGTCAGATGTAACCAATCCAACCGTTAGAACCCCTTACTCTTGCCGCTTGCGTACTTATCATCGGCGGGATTTTTGCTCTAACGAAGTCAAGGTTTTTATGTTATGCCTTGCTCCAATCTGGGTCGTTTTTCTAGGTTCTATTTCATCTTGCGCACTCCCTGTTAGCGCCAGTGTCGATTCATAACAACCGTCTGGTTGCGCCCTGTTCCCAGCTTCACTCTGCGGAATTCCGAGTCCGCTCGGTGTGGGCAGATAAGGAGTCACCTCTGAGTTTGAGGGGAAGGGTTTTCACCTTCATCTTGTCCGAAGTTCAACCATTTCTGGTTGACATGCTTATTTACGGGCTGAATACCGTGATTCAGCATGTAACGAATCGCACAAGTACTAATTGAGCATCTTCTGCATCCAATAATTTCCCATCAACACCCGGAAAAATCGCTTGTCCGTATCGACGAAAATTTTCCGGCGTTACCCATTCAGCCCGCAGTTGTTGCACCGTCTTTGATGTCGTCATATCCAATCCGCTTGCACCCTGATTATTTTAACTCTGTTCCCTCTGGGCTTAGCAGAGGGCTATGCAAAACAAGCTTATTCCAATCTCAGCAGTTTATCAGGAATGAGTGACTTAGGAATGATAGAAGCTTGTTTGTCAAAATCTGAAGGTTGTGTATACCACCAAGCCCATGCAATGAAAACAGCCTGAAAAGGAAGTCTTATCGCTTGCAACCAAGGTGAATTGGGTATATTGTCAATGGGAATGTGATTAACCGCCATGTTGATATTTGCCGGATAAACAGCAATAAAAAGAGCAATAAGTCCCCAAGCAGTCGCTTGACTGACAGGCGGAACTAATAACCCGATACCACCCAATATTTCATAAAAGCCACTCAGATAAACAAGTCCCAGAGGATAGGGTAGTTGCGGCGGCACAATTCTGACATATTGATCCCCAGAGGTAAAGTGCGTTACCCCAACTACAATCATAGATATAGCAAGAATGACACGAAGAAGTTCTTTAAGATTATTTTTCTTCATCTGTTTGCGTGGTTGCGTTCATACCTTCAGTTTGTTTAGCATATATCACTCCGTCGTCAGTCATGGGTGGGAATTAGGGAGTAGAAAAATCAAGGGACAAACAAGGGGACAATGAACCAATACTTTAGAAGATCGAACCGTTCCCACCTTCCTTGCGGATACAGTTATTCCTACTTGTGATCATTCCTTGGAAATGGACGCGGCTTTCATTATGGCATTTTTGTAAAGTCATGTAACATTTTCTCATAAATTACCCGTTGGTTTTCGTAACAGTTCAGAAGACAGTGCCCAGTTGGACTAGAGTTTGTCAAATCACTCTACTAAAAAGAAGATTCTCATAATTTTCTGAACTTTACAATTAGTCAAGGTATTGTTACATTATTTGACATGGCAGCAAAACCTATGTGAAGACAGTTTTCACGAATACACACAGCTACGTCATTAATGACTAGAGTTGGCAGTACTGTCAACTTTCGTTAACTTAGTGCTTGTAAGAAAACTCACAGGCTAGCTTCACGCTTCGGGTAAGGCAGTTGCGCGACTGTCGGATAACCCTAGCTGAGCACTACCTGACCACAACACAGAAAAATTCAATGTTCACAAGCGCCAAGATTGGAGTTGCGCTCTAGAACACAGCTTAATTTATGTAAAATTTAAGATTTTCTTTAGATTTTAGTTTTAAGATTGTTTTTAGATTCTTGATAACACTAATGTGTTTGACTAAGAACGAGTCTTTACAAAGGAGGTTTATCCGATGGACTCTTCAACGTTAGGTCATCTATGGTCTGTGATTGAAGAAACCCAGACCAGTACTCTTCTAAACTTCAGTGATGCGCAACTAGTCAAGCACTTAATTAGACTGCTTGAAAATAGAAAACTACTTAACGACGAAGAAATCAGTACTGTGAGTGCTTATATTCGTTCCAGAGTCCCACTCATCCGTGACCTCGCTTTTGCGCGTTCGGCAAAGATAAATGGGCAATGGGTTATGAGTATAGCTGGCTGAAAACCTCTTATGTTAGGTCAAAGTCCTTCGCAGTCGCTGTTCTAAAGAAATCAAATCTACCCCAAGACTTTGCAATACCCGAATTGCGACTCCCCCTCCTTCATGGAGAATGCCTAATAGCAAATGCTCAGTACCAACGTAGTTAACATTAAGATATCGGGCATCCTCTACCGCTAGTTCCAAGACCTGTTTGGCTCTGGGAGTGAAGGGAATATCTATAGCTGTATCACCTTTTCCTCTGCCGATAATTTTTTCGACTTCAATCTGTGCATTTTCCAAATTCACCCCCACAGAATTAAGAAACTGCCAGCCTATACCACTCCCTTCACCAAGAAGTCCCAGTAAGATTTGTTCTGTCCCAACAAAATTATGTCCCAAACGGCGCGATTCACCCTGAGCCAAATTAATCGCGTTAATTGCTTTTTGGGTGAACCTTTCAAAACCTTTGAGATGAAATCTGTCAGAAAAAGACCCTGACAATTTGTGAAAAATAGACTCGAAAAATTTTTCAAACATAAACCCCTCCTCAATAGGTGTCTTGTTAGCGGGTTCAAGGGTGTGTTCGTTGGAGACGCGATCCCCTTCGCGTCTACTTCTATCCGTCGTTAAAAAAGCAAGCAAATCCTCCATCGTCTTAGCATTCGCTGAGTACCACAGAAATTGCTTATCTTTGCGGCTTTTTACTAACTCTTCGTTCCGCAGCTTTTCCAAATGATGCGACAGGGTTGAGTTCGGGATTTTGAGCTTTTCCTGAATCTCACCCACTGTCATCCCTTCTGGATAAGCAGCAAACAGCAGCCGCATAATTTCAAGTCGTGGCTCCGATCCGAGTGCAGCAAACATATCTGCATATCGAGCCGTTTCTTGATTTTCCATATTTCTAGAATAACCGAAATAAGTAATATGTCAACACTAATATTTAGTCATGACTTGTGAGTCATGAGTTAGCAATTGTTTCTTTGTTCCTTACTCCTATGCTCTACCACTCCCAATCAAATACAGCAGCGCCATACGAACAGCAACACCACTGCTCACTTGAGCTTGAATGAGGCTAAATTCTGGATCATCCATTAACTCTGAGCTAATTTCGACACCACGGTTCACTGGACCAGGGTGCAAAACTTTTACATTAGGCTGGCACAGTTGTAGCCTTGAGTGTGTCATACCAAACATCTGGTGATATTCTCGCAAAGAAGGCAATAAATGAGCACTCATTCGTTCTTTTTGCAAGCGCAAAGTCATCACAAAATCTGCATCTTGCAAAGCTGGTTCTAACTCCCAGTGGAGAAACACTTTACCTGGTGTATTTTCACAATAATCTGCAAATAATTTTGGTAAGAGGGTGGGTGGTGCTGCTAAATGCACGTCAGCACCACTTGCTGTCAGACTCCAAATATTTGAGCGTGCTACCCGCGAATGGAGAATATCCCCAACAATAGCAATCTTTTTTTCTTTCAAAAGCTCCACTCGGGGTAGATCTGGATCAAGGAGACTACAAATAGTAAATAAGTCCAACAGACCTTGGGAAGGATGTTCGTGTTGACCATCACCAGCATTGAGGACGCTGACTTTTACACCGAGTCGATCCATCTCTTGGGCGATCGCATGAGGAACTCCCGCCTCTCGATGGCGAATCACCATTATATCAGTTCCCATTGCCAAATAAGTTTTTGCCGTGTCAAGAATAGTTTCTCCTTTTGTCATTGAAGAACTTCCTGAGGCAAAATTCAGTGTATCTGCCGATAGGCGCTTAGCAGCAAGTTCAAAACTACTGCGAGTGCGAGTGGATGCTTCAAAAAATAAATTCGCCACAACTTGTCCCTGCAAAGTTGGGACTTTCTTCGTCCGTCGAGATAGAACTTCTTGAAAACTAGCAGCCGTTTGCAAAACGGTATCGTACTCATCAGTGGTGAAGTCAGCAAGGGAAAGAATATGGTGACGACTCCAGGTGTTATTAGACATAAATAGCGAGGATATTTGGCTTAAAGACACGTCTACAGCGCACTCCAGGGTAAGTTTCGATGCACACTGATAGGGCCTTTGGAGGCTACTTGCGAGTTTACTTTATACTCATATTGTTTCAGTGGCGCTTATTATATCGCATTTTTAGAGTTTTTGGATTGACCGAAAAAATTTTAGATTTTAAATTTTAGATTTTAAATTGGGGAGCCAATACTGTTCGCGCAGCGTGGCACTTTGTGCCATAGTCCTTGTTTCCCGACAGAGGTACTTGGCGTTGATTTTCGGCTTGCCCTGAGCTTTGCCGAAGGGTACAAGCCCCGTCCTAGAAGGACGGAATTCATCCAAAATCGTAAATTTCAAAATCTAGGCTTCGTTTCGCTCCCCTCCAAGCAGAGCACTTTTAGCTTGGGCTGAGCGCAGCCGAAGCCGGTGGAGTTAATCCAAAATCTAAAATCCTAAATCCAAAATTGATTGACGTATGCACCAGGAATGATACCACCTGACATTTCTTAAAATAGATACCTGTTTGCTTAAATAACTCCTAGATTTTCAGTCATAAGCTAATGTAACGAATAGTGACAAAACTTACAACAGACGAAACAGGTCAGGAACTCTGTGCAGTCTTCTGGGTACATTATGAAAGAGTGTTCTCCAGACAAATGAGCCATGCTACTTGATGATCTACGGCTAAGTGAACCAGTAATAGAGGCAGCGATAGACTATAAACCACTGACTGTCACACCAGAAACATTGCTGATAGATGTCATTGCTTTAATGAACCAAAAGCGAATTCACAGTTGCTCGTTATCTGGTCTTAATTCACCGTTAAATGGATTAACCGTACATCCAACAAACTCTAGCTGTGTACTTATTATACAACAAACAAAAATATTGGGTATTTTTACAGAACGGGATATTGTACGGCTAACCGCAGATGAAGTTGACTTTAGAAACGTGACAATAGCGCAGGTGATGACACAACCAGTGATTACACTGGAGCAAGCGACTTTTCAGGATGTTTTTGCGGCTTTATTTTTATTTCGGCGGTATCGTATTCGCCATCTGCCTATAGTAGGACAAAAGGGCGAACTTATTGGTGTTATTTCCCACGAGAGTATTCGTAGGATTTTACGTCCTGTTCATCTCCTAAAGTTCATGCGTGTGGCAGATGTGATGACAACCCAAGTCATTTGTGCTTCTAGAAGTGCTTCGGTATTAACTTTAGCTCAGGTGATGGCAGAGTTTCAGATTAGCTGCGTCGTCATAACCGAGGATCAACCACCGTTAGATTTGGGACAATTTGTTCACATTCCCATCGGAATTGTCACTGAGGAGGATATTCTAGAATTTCAGGCAATGGAAGTGAACCTATCTGAAGTTCTAGCGCAAACTGTGATGAGTAAACAGCTATTTGTGCTCAATCCTGAGGATTCTTTATGGGCTGCTCTTGTGGAAATGCAACAGCAACAGACGCGAAGATTGGTGGTATCTTGGGACCGAGGAACAAAATTAGGGATTGTGACTCAAAGTAGCTTACTGCGAGTCCTTGATCCCGTACAAATGTATGGAGTGATCGAAACTTTGCAGCAGACACTTAAGTAGCGTCTATGCTTTTCCTTGGCTTTTTGACGCGCTAGTACTCGTTTTTCTTCTTTTTCTTCTTCCCTCACCGCAATAGACGTTTCCTTTCAGGCGTTGTTTGAGATTTTCAAACTCTAGTTTGAGCACTTGGTGTGCTTTTGTGGAGATACCTCTTCGCCAATATAATTTTTTGTACACAAAAATCGTTTCAGCTGATATATTTTTTAATTAGCCCTCTTCAGGTTTGCTTCTACCAAAACTGACAGCAGAATTTTCATCTGCTGAGCATGTGAACAAATCTTTGCGAGGACAGTATTGATGGAATCAAACAACGCGACATTCGAGCAGCAAGTTTTTGAACTAACTAACCAAGAACGAGCTAAGAATAATCTTCCACCTCTGAAAGCGAATGCTGAACTCAACTATACTGCTGACAAATATGCTCAACAGATGTCAGAACGTGGTGTTTTGAGTCATACAGCACCAGATGGCTCTCAACCGTGGGATCGAGCGAAGGTTGTTGGGTATTCAGCTCAAATGATGGCAGAGAACATAGCCGCAGGGCAAAGAACACCTCAACAGGTTGTTCAAGATTGGATGAACAGTCCTGGACACCGAGCTAATATCCTCAAGCCCGAATATACTGAGATTGGCACTGGTTTTTATAACAACTATTGGGTTCAGGACTTTGGTAGTGGTGATACAAATCCCATGAGCTACATACCAGGCTCTACATCTAACTCAACGATCGCATCTACCTCAACCCCTACCCCGCAATCTGCCTCCATGCCTACAGCTACATTGGACAGTGTTTTTCCTTCCAACTCTGTTCTAGCTTCTGTTCCAGCATCCACCCCTGTTGCTGAACCTACAGTTGAAGCTGCTTCTAACACTGATACAGGATCTGGTAGCGGCAAAGTCATAAACAACCAAGTGAATGACTCGCTACTCTTGGGTGGTTTGAGCAACAATACGCCCGACTACACTCCTGGACATGATACTTTTAAGCTTGGTCAGGTTGAAAACTTTGATTGGATTGGCAATCTTCAATTTAGTCAAGGAATACCTACAATGGAAAATAGTAGAATCTTTGAGATATTACCAGGCTCTCAAATAGATAACAATATCCCAACTGGGGATAGGAATTTGAACACTTTAATTGCACAAGGACAAAACACTTTCTCCTAGAGATTGTGTAAGTTACACTCCTACACTGTATTGGAGGGTGAGTGTAGGAGTGTAAATAATTCGTTAGCAATGCAAAGTTGATAAAATTGCTCATCGGTTAAACCTACAGCTGGAGGTACGTTTAAGGTGAGGGGTTCTATCATGATTATTTACGGAAGGGGTTCATTCTATTATCGGACAAAGACTGAAGCCAAAAAGGAAAAAGATCACAAACAGTAAGTCTGTTGAGTCCAAGGATCACGTTAGCAAAGAAGAATCAACGCCAACTGAGGCTGTAAGCACTGAAAGCAAAAAAAGCCAAATTGCTACTAACACTTAAAAAAGACAGAGGCATAAGTCCAAGAAATTAAAGCATCACTGTGCTAAAAGCAAAGGTAAAAAGTCTACAACAAATGGTAGAAGCATCTGCCACAGAAATCATGTAAAACTAAAATCATACTACTCAGATCTTGCACCTTCCCCTGAGTACGCCTTGAACTAAAGTACCCTGCGGGAAGCCCTCCGGGTTCGGGGGTTCGCAATCGACGGGAACCGCCAAGACTGCGACCCCCTCACCGCCTCCGGCGTCTACAGGGCTGCATAGTCAAAGTCCGTTAAAACGGACTGGAATGTATATTCAGTAAGCTTTAGCTTACTTGAGTTTTAAGCCAAGAAATTTATTTCTTGGCGGATCCAAAAGCTGGTGCAAGATATGAGACTACAGATGTAAATTTAGAAAGTCAGATTTCATCTGGGTTGCTTAATTACGAATTACTAATTACGAATTACTATGAATTGGAGTGCTGCATTACCAACATTTTTCATTACCTTAAGAGAAGGTGTCGAAGCTGCTTTAGTTGTCGGAATCGTCTTTGCCTGTTTACAGCAAGCTGAACAACAAAGGTTGCATCGTTGGGTATACTTAGGTGTTATCAGCGGCACTTTAGCTAGTTTTGTTGTCGGTTTACTACTAAATCTGGGAATCCAAGGATTGCAGACATCTGATTTGCTGTATGCACCTGTCTTCAAGCAACTTTTCGAGGTGGGACTGGGCGTAATTGCGATCGCCATGCTCAGTTGGATGTTAATCTGGATGACACGACAAGCACGATTTCTCAAAGCAGAAATCGAAGGCTCAGTTAAAACTGCTTTAGGTGAAGACAATCGTGCAGCTTCGGCGATTTTCAGCTTAATTTTTATTGCCGTATTTCGGGAAGGTTTAGAAACGGCTTTGTTTATCGTCGCTAAGTTTCAAGAAGGTTGGACACCCGTACTTGGGGCAATAGGAGGACTAAGTATGGCAGTTCTCATCGGGATGCTACTGTTTAAGTGGAGTATCCGCATCAACTTGAGCAAATTTTTCCAGGTGATGGGCGTGTTCCTGCTGCTGATTGTCTCTGGATTAGTGATTTCTGCACTCCGCCATCTTGATGCGGCGGCGATCGCCTATACTCAAATTAATTCCTCAGTTGCTGATGCTTGCGGACAAGGAAATACTTCTTGTCTTTTAGGTGCCCAAGTTTGGGATCTCTCAGGTATTTTACCTGATCGACAGTTTCCTGGAATTTTGCTGAAAACTTTATTTGGCTATACGCAAAAACTCTATTTCGTTCAGGCTGTAGGATATCTTCTGTTTTGGGTGGTTGTGGGTAGCCTCTATTTCCGCAGTCTTAGCCAACCTACACAACTAAAGCCAGCCACCAAAGTTAATTAGGACTTATTTATATCATGTCCGTGGGAAAACCTCACCCTGCCCTGTCGGGCATCCCTCTCCTTATAAAGGAGAGGGAAAGATTTTAGCGCCGATTCAAGTGAGGGTGAGGTTTTGAGCGATCCGGTGTGTACACCGTTAAAACCTCACCCTGCCCTGTCGGGCATCCCTCTCCTTATAAAGGAGAGGGAAAGATTTTAGCTACGTTAAAACTGGGGTGGGGTTCTTCGTTTAGGACTTATATCATTCGGTGCAAAACCTCACCCTCCCCTATCGGGCATCCCTCTCCTTATAAAGGAGAGGGAAAGATTTTAGCTACGTTAAAACTGGGGTGAGGTTCTTCGTTTTTTATAAGTATTCATCCGAACCTGATATTACACTCCTACACGCTTTTTCAAGACAGGAGTTAAATGTTCAGCAATCCCATCTAATTGAATAACGTTACATCCCAACTTATAAGCAAATTCAACAGATTCCCCTGCACATAGCGCATTGTAAAAGCCTGTTGCAAATTTAATGGCGGCTTTATCCTCAATCGCTTTGTTCATACCAATGACATAGGGGATGTGAGTGGCGATCGCACTCGCTTGGACTTCTGAGTAACAAGCGTTGAGGACAACACACTCAATGTCACTGGCAAACAACTTGAACAGTTCAGTTAGTGCAACGGTATCTACTAACCGCACGTTTCCAGTTTCATCTTCTAGTACTAAACCATCATCTCCTGAACCGTGACCGCTAAAGTGAACAAATTGCGGTTTAAAATCAAGTAGCGCTTGGTAAACTTCTTGAGTACGTACAGCCCACTGTTGTTTGAGATCAAAGGACTCACGTTTTTTAGCTCGTCGTAATCCCGCGTCAATTTCTCGCACCTCTTCGTTTAACCGTAAAGACGATGTGTTTTTTGGGTTAGATGCCAGAATCAGGATTGTTTTGACAGTGGTGTTAGTTTTAGGTGTAGAATCAGTTGAGGAGTGGTCGTTTAACGTACCACCTATCTGAGTTCCCCCGTCTCCTGCAAATCCACCACCGAACTTAGCGTTACTTAGGTTATATTTATCTGACATAAGTTTTATTCACTTTTATTTACTCTGCTAGTTCTTCAAGAAATGGCATCATGTTTTTAGCAAGTGGATGATTGATGGCGGTTTTAAGCCCTTCTGTTCCACTTGCGTTTAGAGCAGCAATAACCTTTGCTTTTAAGGCTGGATTATTCTCAATTGCTTCAATCGCTTGATTTACGACTGCTCTTTTATTGGCGCTGGTTGTAGTTGGATTGGTGGTTTCTAGTTGTTGCAAGATCTGCTGAATTTCTGCTGCTGCTTCGGCTAAACTTGGATTAGAGGAATAGTCATATAAAGTGCCACCTGTTTGGGTTCCGCCAGTACCAGCAAAACCACCACCGAATTTGGCATGGTTTAAATTATAAGTAGAATTATCTGACCTCTCTGACATAGTGTTTCCTTGGTTCTGATAAGTTTGAGCATAAAAACTGGGGCGTTGCAGTGCCGTTCCTATCATATTTTCTAAGCTATGAATTCTGCTATCTTTTTCTGCTAACAATAATTTAATATCTCGTTCTGGTAAGCTTTTGATTTGATTATAAGTTTCAAAATATTCAGCACTGAGTTCCGACTTATCAACATTCTGTGCAGTTTTAGCACGAAGTAAAAATTTATCTTCACCCCGCTTCTCCATTGCCACAATTTCTAATTCAGCCTCTGGATGTTTCTCTGCTAACTCTTTGAATGAAATCGCAATCGCTCGCGGGTCAATACCTTGGTGATGATAAAGATCGAGGGTGTCAACAATTGGCTTGATAAAATCACCAAATTCCCCATCTCCAAAAACCTCTTCTCTGTTATCGGGTTTACGTAGAGGATCAGGATCTTCTTTTGTGGGCTGCCGCATATAAACGTATTCGCACCGCACTCCATCAAATTTTGTGTCGCTGGTAATACCCCAATCTTCTATATATGCTGCCGTGAGAGTCGCGCCTGTAAAATCAGTTCCGTCTAACTGTGCTTGTATTAACTTTGCTCTGGATAAATCCGCATCTCGTAAATTAGCTTTGCTCAAGTCTGTGCCAATAAAACTGGCATCTACTAAGTTTACTCCTGTTAAGTTGACCCCTCGCAGATCTTCACGATCAAAATTCTTATCTTTTCCAAATCCAGTAACAAGTACCATCAGCACCTGTGCTTTCTCAAGGTAAGTTCTCCCAGGACGAGCAAACTCAAGCTTTTTAGTTTTATGGAAACACGTACGAGTCAAATTAGCTTTTCTAAAATCTGTACTTTTGAGCGTCGCTGCTGTAAAGTTAGCATCCGTTAAGTCAGCATTGCGAAAACTTGTACCGCCAAAAGCGGCAAAAGCAACAGCGATGTTCCGAATCAAGGCGTGCTTTTCATCTCCCTTGATTGCTCGCCAACCGATATAGATGTTAAGTAACGTTACCGCTACGGCTCCGGCTCCGGTTATGGCTCCGGCTACGGCTATGGCTCCGGCTACGGCTCCAGCTACGGCTATGGCTCCGGCTCCGGCTCCGGCTATGGCCAAGGCTACGGCTATGGCCAAGGCTACGGCTATGGCTCCGGCTCCGGCTCCGGCTATGGCTCCGGCTACGGCTCCGGCTCCGGCTCCGGCTATGGCCAAGGCTACGGCCAAGGCTCCGGCTCCGACTACGGCTCCGGCTACGGCCAAGGCTACAGCTAAGGCTCCGGCCAAGGCTGCGGCTACGGCTACGGCCGCTTGTATTCCTTGGCGAATTGTGACGAGAAAGAATATAATAATAATAATAATAACACCCAAGCCCGCAATTTGATAACTTATTTGCTGTAAATGGTTCTTACTTGAGTAAACTAGTAGGCTCACCACAAGAGCGCCAGCAAAACTACAGAAAAGTCCTGATATTCCCGACAGCAACCACGAAACAACAACCAGGAAAATAGCCCAACGCTTTTGCAGTCCCGCTTTGGTATGACTGAAGTTAGCACCTGTGAGGTTGGCACCGCTAAAATCAGCGCTTCGGATATCTGCACCGCTAAAGTTCGCCCCTATCAAGTCTGTACGATTTTTGAATGATCTCCCTCTAAGATTTTGCCCTGAGTAATCTTGTGGTGGCATAAATCACGCATTGATAAAGTGCTGTTAGAATATGATACAAATCCCGCACCTTATTTTTCGGGTTTTTTAGGTAATTATACAATCTTTTTCTGGTGTTGCACAAAGAGGGGATGAAGTACGAAGGGTTAAGACGAGTGTGTAGAGACGTTGCATGCAACGTCTCTACAAAGGTTGACGGTAGATCAATTCTCTTAACTGAACTGTAAGGAGGGTTGGAAGCCCCCCTTTTTAAGATCCCTCCCTTAAAAAGCAGAAGGGGGGATCGAGGTTTCGGGTTTTGAGTGCGTAAGTCCTGAGAGTCTCTACAATCGAGAAAGAATTGAATGTCTTGGTTAAAAGGGCGCAAATGTCAGAAATTTTTGCTACTACTGGAACCATTGCCGCGATCGCCACTGCTGTTGTTCCCCAGCAGGGTAGTGTTGGCATTGTCCGCGTTTCTGGTTCACAAGCAATCCACATTGCCCAAACTCTTTTCAGTGCACCAGGGCATCAAGTTTGGGAAAGTCACCGCATTCTTTATGGTTACATCCGCTATCCCCAAACGCAGCAATTGGTGGATGAAGCACTTTTGCTGATTATGAAAGCACCCCGTTCCTACACGCGTGAAGATGTGGTGGAGTTCCAGTGTCATGGGGGAATTATGGTGGTGCAAGAAGTTTTGCAACTGTGTTTGGAAAATGGTGCAAGACTCGCACAACCAGGAGAATTTACTTTGCGGGCGTTTTTGAATGGACGACTAGATTTAACTCAAGCAGAAAGTATTGCGGATTTGGTAGGAGCGCGATCGCCTCAAGCTGCACAAACAGCACTCGCTGGTTTACAAGGGAAATTAGCTTCTCCTATTCGTCAGCTACGGGCGATCGCCTTAGATATCTTGGCAGAAATTGAAGCCAGAATCGATTTTGAGGAAGACTTAGCTCCGCTGGATGATAAGGTGATCATATCAGAAATTGAGAGAATCTCAGCAGAAATTTCCCAGATTCTTGCAACTGCGGATAAAGGAGAATTGCTGCGGACAGGTTTAAAAGTGGCGATCGTCGGGCGTCCCAACGTCGGAAAATCGAGTTTGTTGAATGCTTGGAGTAGAAGCGATAGAGCCATTGTCACCGATTTGCCTGGGACAACCCGCGATGTTGTGGAATCGCAGTTAGTTGTCGGCCCAATTCCCGTGCAGGTATTGGATACAGCGGGAATTCGGGAAACACAAGACGAAGTAGAAAAGATAGGGGTTGAGCGATCGCGTCGTGCAGCCAGTGCAGCCGACTTAGTGCTTTTGACCATTGACGCCACAGCAGGTTGGACAGCACTAGACCAAGAAATCTACTCTCAAGTGCAACATCGTCCCTTAATTTTGGTGATTAATAAAGTTGACTTAGCATCTCCAGAAAAAGTGCAATATCCAATAAATATTAACCATGTTGTCAAAACAGCCGCTGCTCAAAACCAAGGTATTGATGCTTTAGAAACTGCAATTTTAGAACAAGTCAAATCAGGCAAAGTCCAAGCCGCAGACTTAGATTTAGCAATTAACCAAAGACAAGCAGCCGCATTGATAAAAGCGAAAACATCTCTAGAACAAGTCCAGGCGACAATTGCCCAGCAGTTACCTCTTGATTTCTGGACAATTGACTTACGAGACGCGATTCATGCTTTAGGGGAAATAACAGGCGAAGAAGTGACGGAATCTGTTCTAGACCGGATTTTTAGTAAGTTTTGTATTGGTAAGTAATATCATGTTCGGATGAACACTTATAAAAAACGAAGAACCCTCCGGGTTCGCCAGTCGCCTGCGGAGGGAAACCCTCCCGCAGCGCTGGTCTCACCTCACCCCGCCCTCCGGGCACCCCTCTCCTTAGTAAGGAGAGGGGAAGGGGGTGAGGTCTTTTTATTGTAAGTAATTAGGCAAACATGATATCACTAAAATCCTATAAGTTGAGCGTATAGGGGAATACTAATTTAAACGCAACTCATTACAAGGATTTGTCATGTTTAATAAATTGAAACAACTCATCACCAATCAGCAAAACGTGATGGAGACATTGCAGGATGAGCCTTTTTACTTTCAGCCACAAGCAGTTGGCTATCACCCAAATAATGCCTACACTTTGGGACTGATTTCTTCCTTAGCTTATAAAAATGGGACACAACTAAATCCAAACCTTCAAAAAGATGTACCAGGTTGGATTTCAAAATTTAATGTTGCAGATCTGGCTTTAGATAAAACAAAGCTAAATTGGTTTGACAGTGATACTTGGAGTTTGACAGATACCCAAGCGATCGTACTAGAAAATCAAGAGGTAGTGATTATTGGTTTTCGCGGTTCTCAAGAAAGGATAGATTGGCTAACAGATTCCCAAATCATACAGCGTACTAAAGGACCTGGAGGTTACGGCGTACATTTTGGAATATATTACGCTCTGATGTCAATTTGGGATAAAATAGAGCCTTACATTAAAAATAAAGGAGACAAAACTCTGTGGTTTACAGGGCATAGTTTAGGAGCTGGTTTAGCAGTCATGGCTACTGCTCATTGTCTGTTTGAACTCAACATTGTCCCAAACGGGTTATATAACTATGGACAACCTAAAGTTGGTAGTGAGGACTTTGTTGAAGCTTTTAACAAGAGGTTTGTAAACCAGACATTTCGTTTTGCTAATAATAATGATATTGTGCCTTTTCTTCCTCTGAGTCAATCGGATATTTCTGTTAAAATCCCCAATATTGTTAAATATCTGCCCCGCTCTCATAAGCTAAATATAGTTAATGTCCACACAATGGTTGACTATTACCACGTTGGACATTTGAAGTATTTTGACAAAGATGGTGTTCTTCATGACGAGGGTTTAGGTATTGCCGATAAATGGCTTGATAGGATAGCTGGACATTTAGATAGTTTGTTAAAAATAGCCCCAGGTTCTTTGACAACTGGAGGTCTATTTGATCGCGCTGACCTTTTGGGCGATCATATGATGAAGCAATATATTGTCAATTTGAAAAAACATAGAGAGGAGTGGGAAGTGAATAATAAATCTGTCTCTAGTTAGTCACGTAATAACTCAAGTTGTGGGTTGGGGTGTCCTGTTGTGATTTAGTTACCCAACCTTCATGATTCCTAATATTAAAAAGATTGATATTTTCTTAATTAAAGCAAACAAATGTCTTTTCTCGAAGAACTTAACAACGCTAACGCATTCATCATAGGAGCAAGCCAAGGCATTGGTTTAGGTTTTGTGCAAAAATTACTGCAAGATGACAGGTTTGCCAAAATCTATGCGACTTATCGTCAGCCAGAATCCGCTGTTGATTTATTAACTCTTGAAGGCGAATATCCAGACAAATTAACTTGTCTGTCGATGGATATTACTGATGAGTCGCAGATTATTGATGTTGTTCAAAAGATAAGTGCAGCAGTTAACAAGTTGCATTTAGTTGTTAACTGTGTGGGATTGCTGCATGAGGGTGCTTTGCAACCAGAAAAAAGTTTAAAACGTATCAATTCAGAGTCTTTGATCCGCTACTTCCAAGTCAACAGTATTGGGGCTATCCTGCTTGCCAAACACCTGTTACCTTTATTCCGTCATCATGAGCGCAGTGTTTTTGCCAGTATTTCTGCCAAGGTAGGTAGTATTGGTGATAATCAACTAGGAGGATGGTATGGATATCGAGCCTCCAAAGCTGCACTCAATATGTTAATGCGCACAGCAGCTATTGAGTATAGAAGAACGAGTCCCAAAACTGTGATAGTCATGTTACACCCTGGGACAACTGATACACGCCTTTCTCGTCCATTTCAGGCAAATGTACCTCCTGAAAAATTGTTTTCAGTAGAACGCACAGTTAATCAATTATTTGGTGTTATCGAACAGCTTCAGGATCGGGATAGCGGGCAATTTTTTTCCTGGGATGGTAGCCGCTTACCTTGGTGAAAATCGTGAAAAGAAAAGAGTTTTTTTCTAGATATTATCAAGATATTAGGTTAAATTTATAGGCAAGTAAGGTTAAGAAACGGTTATAAATTTTGGCATTGACGAAGTGCTGTCAATCGAATTATTGTGAGTATCAAGCAATTCCATTTGATATGAATGGGGACACATTAATGATAACTTAATAAGTTATTAATCTGGTTTAAGGTATTACCTGATATTTGTTCTTGAAATTGATGCTTGTTTTAATTATTTCGCTTTCAGTTAAATTTTGAAGTCTACGCTAAATAAAGTTTATAGGATTGGAGGGCAAAGCGTGTAGACGTTAGATATAACTCGTCAAATGTCTTTGCTGTAATACATTACGTGATGTTCATTCAATTCCAAATAGCAACTTTAACCAATTCTTAATTTTATGAAATCTAACTTTCCACTCAAGCTAAACCGTCGCCAGTTCTTGCTAACTTCAGCCATTACCGGTGGTGGAATTATTGCGACAAACGTTTTCTCAAAATCAACAGGTTTCGCTCAAGCACCTGCTATCATCACACCTGAGAAAGCACGTCCCTCCATACCCTATGGAGTGGCGAGTGGTGACATCAATGGTAATAGAGCTGTTGTTTGGAGTCGGAGCGATCGCCCAGCCCGAATGATTGTAGAATATGCAACTGATGAATCTTTCCGTGGCGCACAGCGTATTGTTGGACCAACTGCAATAGATGCCAGCGACTATACAGCACGGGTTTATCTCAAAGATTTACCATCAGATCAGCAAATATTCTACCGGGTGACTTTCCGGGATTTATCTGATACAAAAATTTCCAGCGCCCCTGTCCAGGGTACTTTCCGAACTCCTGCTGCATATCGGCAAAATGTATTCTTTGCTTGGTCAGGGGATACTGCTGGTCAAGGATGGGGTATTAATCCAGATTTTGGTGGAATGAAGATTTACGAGACTATGCGGAGTCTCAAGCCAGACTTTTTCATTCATTCTGGTGATAATATCTATGCCGATGGTCCGATTCAAGCGGAAGTCAAGCTAGATAACGGTAGTATCTGGAAAAATATCACCACACCAGAAAAATCAAAAGTTGCTGAAACCCTAGCAGAATTTCGTGGTAACTATATATATAACTTATTGGATGAAAACGTCCGTCGCTTTAATGCTGAAGTACCCATACTAGCGCAATGGGACGATCATGAGGTCACAAACAACTGGTATCCAGGCGAGATACTTGATGATAGTCGCTACACAGTCAAGGACGTATCCTTGTTAGCACAGCGAGGAAATCAAGCATTTTTAGAATACGTACCAATTCAGATCAATGCTGATGATCCAACCAGAATTTACCGTTCTTTTAAGCATGGTCCTAACTTAGAAATTTTCATGCTAGATGAACGCAGTTACCGGGGGCCAAACACAACCAATCGTCAGACAGAACAAAGTGCAGAAACGGCATTTTTAGGCAATGCACAGGTGCGTTGGTTGAAAAACCAATTGCGGAAATCAACAGCAACATGGAAAGTCATTGCAAGTGACATGCCTATTGGACTAGTCGTTCCAGATGGTCCCACCAACTTTGAAAACTTAGCGAACTCAGATGGTCCAGCCTTGGGACGGGAACTAGAACTTGCTGATTTACTACGGTTCATCAAAGAAAAGAATATCAAGAATGTTGTCTGGTTAACTGCTGACGTACATTACTGCGCCGCACACTATTACGACCCCAACAAAGCACAGTTTCAAGACTTCAAACCCTTCTGGGAGTTTGTCGCAGGTCCTCTCAACTCTGGTACGTTTGGACCAAACAAACTCGACAATACCTTTGGTCCAGAGGTGAAGTTCCTAGGTATACCTGAAGATTTGAAAGCAAATCGACCTCCAAGTGAGGGTTTCCAATTCTTTGGTACTGTCAAAATTGATGGTTATACAGAGGTGATGAGAGTTGCATTGGTGAACTTGGAAGGTAAAACTCTCTACAGTGTAGACTTACCACCAGAAAAAGACTAAACATCCTGTGTAGGGGAGCCAGTGCTGCAGGAGGGGAGCCAGTGCGTTGCGGAGAGCAGCGCCTTGCGGTGAGACCAGCGCTGCAGGAGGGTTTCCCGACCTAGGCGACTGGCGAACCCGGAGGGGGGTTCCCCCCGTTGTAGCACCTGGCGTTTTCCCGACCTAGGCATCTGGTGAGACCAGCGCTGCAGGAGGGTTTCCCGACCTAGGCGACTGGCGAACCCGAAGGGCGTTGGGCATTACTCATACCTACCCTACTTATTAGCAATGAGAAATTCGCATTTCTCTATTACCGACCCAGATACCGGCTAGCCATTTGCATGATATCAGAAATATCAACATCGCCATCGCCGTCTGCATCGAGAAAAGAATTCAGTACTGGATTTCCTCCTGCTTGAGAATTTTGAGAACTTGCGCCAGTTCTTAATACATTCAGAATCAAAGGAACCACACTTGGTAGTAATTGTTGAACCACTCCTGCATTCAACCCTGTGCGCTGGGCAACAGTATTAGCCAACTGCTGCTGCACAAAAGGAGCAAAAAGAGAGTTAACAGCTTGGGGATTAGGGGAAGTATCGCCAAACTGATTTACGACCTCTTGCGCTGCTTCCGGACCTTCTGTATCTCGTTTCTGTTGTAAAGCTGAACGTACCTGACCACCAACAATACCCAAAACGGATTGCATTGTGGAGGGGTCTGTACCAGCATTATTGCTTAATTGCTGTACGGTGTTGAGGATATTCCCAATCTGACCCATATTCCCTTGCTGACTAGAATTTCCAATTGCACCGATAATTTGGTCAAAAAGTCCCATGAGCTTTTTCTCCCTGTGTACTCATCCTTACAAAACCAAATTCTGACACACCAGCGACGACTTGTTCCGAAGTATTTAGTAAAAAATAAGGTTTTTCTATAGGAATCCGGTTTGATTTAGTGAATAGACAAAGTGGAGGTAGGGAACGCTTAACAGAAAGTGTACCTAGCTTCGTCAAATATCAAAGATGAGTCCTATATCTCAAGCTTGTAAGCCCAACAGCGGTGGTGAACTTCTATCAATAGGTAGAGAAATAGTGAACTCTGTACCTTTGTCCAACTCAGACTTGAAAGTTATTTCGCCAAGATGCTTTTCAACAATAATCTGATAGCTAATTGATAAACCCAATCCAGTACCAAGACCTCGCGGTTTGGTCGTAAAAAACATTTCAAAAATTTTATCTTGGTTTTGGGGTGCAATACCTGAGCCATTGTCTGCAATTGTTATCTTCACCCAATTATTGTCCTGGCGTTCGGTATTTATCGTAATTGTAGGAGAAAACTCCGAACCCAGAGCAGACTTTTCCTCTACAGCATCAATCCCATTACTCAAGAGATTCATGAACACCTGATACAGTAGTCCTGTATAGCCTGGAATGGGTGGAATATCACCGTAGTGACACATAACACTGATACCGGTTTTTAAGCGGTTTTGTAGAATTAACAGCGTACTGTTGATACATACGTGTATGTCAACTAGCTGAACTTCTCTTTCATCCAGACGGCAAAAGTCTTTCAAGCTTCGGGAAATTTCGTGGATACGTTCAGCCCCAAATTCTACTGAATTTAGGAGTTTTGGCAAGTCAGCTTTGAGAAATTCTAAATCTATGTCCTCTGCTAATACTTCTACGGCGGTGGGGGAGTTAGGAACTTCAACTTCGTATGTTTGCAGTAGGGCTAAGAGATCATCAATGTAGTTTTTCGCGTGTACAAGGTTACCAGAAATAAAATTCACGGGATTGACGATTTCATGAGCGACACCAGCCAACATTTTGCCCAAACTGCTCATTTTCTCGCTATGAATTAGTTGCGCTTGAGTTTCGGCTTTTTGTTCTTCTAAGAGTTGCTTAACCTGTTGGATAAGTTCGTTGACAGAGGCGGCTAACTCGCCGATTTCATCTTTTGTTGTCACAGGCGCTTGTAGATCAAAATTGGCATCTTGGGTAACGCGTTGAGCAATGTCTGTTACTGCTTTCAGGGGACGAGCGATCGCACGACTTGTATATAAGGCAAAAATGGTCGCCAGTACTGTTGACAGCAACATACTACAGATAATAATTAGCCCTTTTAGTACATAAGTATCATTTGAAACGACATCAGCTTTGTCCTCACGCTGGCGAACTAATATGGCAAAGTTGTTTAATTCGTGCGTAAATTGATAAAACTTCAGTGTTGCTTTAATTTGATTAAATTCCCAGATAAGTTCCCTTGCTTTTGAAACTTTCTGTGAATTGGGGCTAAGGGAGGAAATTTGCTGTAGCAGGACTCGCAGTTGCCGAATATACTCTGTTAGTACGCTGTCATACTTATTGAGCAAAGCTTGCAAATCCCCTTGCGAGTTAGTTTGGCTAAATTCTCCCAACTCATTCAATAACGTTTCAGTTTCCTTAAGACATACTTCAATCTGATAATGTTTCTGTTGTACAGCTTTTTGCTCTAACAAAAATACTTGTTCTTGCTGATTAGTGTCGATTTCCAACAACAATATTTGCAACTTATTCAATAAAGATTCTTCCTGGTCTGCCATTATCATCTGTTGTCTAGCATGTTGGAAGTAGCGATCGCCTATCACCAACCCCACCGTTGTTCCCACAACAGCAATCCCAAAGGAAATAACATACCCACAGATAATTTTTTGTCGAATACTAAGTTGGTGGAACACTCGTTATATCCCAGTCAGAGTCAAACAGTGAACAGTGAACAGTGAACAAAAGAAACAGACCCGTATTTTCTCTTGGTAACTGCGGGTACTTGGTAACTGATAAAACTTTCCAAGTTATACCAATTTGAAAAAAGAATGCGACAGATACACACTTGCAAACCCTTGTGATGTCTGGCTTTTTTCATTTTGCGAAAAGTTTGCGCGTCCGGGTTTCCCGGCGCAAAACTTTTCAAGACGAATTTTGAATTTTGAATTGGTATTATGGTGGTACTTGCTGCTTAAGTTTTACAAATAAAGCTTGTTCTGAATAAAAAATGAATTATATCAAATTTTTGTACGCTAAATTTTATACAAGCTCGGTTTTGAGTTCAACAAAATAACTTTGTTCACACTGTGGCGAAAAACACTGAAACCATTAACATGAGAAGCATCTGGCTACTTATCCACGCTTTTCTTACCAACCATGCCTCTGTCACGTATTATCACGCTGATCGTTGGTCTCATTGTCATTCTCGGACTGAGTCTGTGGCTGATTGATTCTTTCAGTCGGCTTTATTGGCAATTTTCCTATTCTGCGCCATTGCTGGGTAATTTGCTGTTGTTTTTGCTGATTCTCCTGATCGGAGCCTTAATCGCGGCGTTTATCTATTCTGTGTTCGTGATTCGGCGAGGCGAGAATCAACGGCGTCAGCGCAAACAACGCCCAAGTGTAGAAGTTCCTGCTGCGAAATCTGAGGCTGCGTCTTCTACTTTAGAAGCTGTCAAGCAACAAGTTGCGCAAATTCAAGATGAAGTGACACGCCAAGCTTTACTGAGTAAGTCGCGGGAGATTGAGACTTATTTGGCTCGCGGTGAGATTCAAGTTGTCGTGTTTGGAACTGGGAGTGCTGGTAAAACCTCCCTGGTGAATGCGGTGATGGGACGTGTGGTTGGTAAGGTTGATGCAGCAATGGGAACGACTCAGGTTGGAGAAACTTATTGTCTGAGGTTGAAGGGATTAGAACGCAGGATTTTAATTACGGATACACCAGGTATCTTAGAAGCAGGGGTGGCGGGAACCGAAAGGGAACAACTGGCGCGAGAGGTGGCGACAGAAGCAAATTTACTGTTGTTTGTGGTGGATAATGACATACGGATGTCCGAATTTGAGCCGTTACGAGCATTGGCTCAAATTGGTAAACGATCTGTGCTTGTCCTCAATAAAAGCGATTTGTATACAGACGAGGACAAAGAAGCGATTTTGGCGAGGTTGCGTCAACAAGTGCGGGGATTTATTGCACCGAGTGATGTGGTGGCGATCGCCGCAAATCCCCAATCTGCAGAACTAGAAAATGGGGGAATTTTCCAACCTGAGCCTGATATCTTACCTTTAGTCCGGCGAATGGCAGCGATTTTACGGGCAGAGGGTGAAGACTTAGTAGCAGATAACATCCTATTACAATCCGTACGACTGGGAGAATCAGCGCGGAAACTCATCGATACTCAGCGTCGTCGTCAAGCTGACAAAATTGTGGATCGGTTTCAGTGGATTGGTGCTGGTGTGGTTTCGGTGACGCCTCTACCAGTGGTTGATTTGCTAGCAACAGCAGCTGTCAATGCTCAAATGGTGGTGGAAATTGGCAGAGTTTACGGCTGTGAGTTGAATATGGAGAATGCAAAGGAATTGGCGCTGTCTTTGGCAAAAACTCTTGCTAGTTTGGGGATAGTCAAGGGAGCATTACAGTTACTTACTACCGCCTTGCAGCTTAATGTCGCCACTTTTATTGTTGGTAGAGCAATTCAAGGCGTGACAGCCGCTTATTTGACGCGAATTGCTGGGAAGAGTTTTATTGAGTATTTTCGCCAGGATCAAGATTGGGGTGACGGGGGAATCACCGAAGTTGTGCAGCGACAGTTTCAACTCAATCGCCGCGATGAATTTATTAAGATTTTTATTCAACAGGCAATACAACGAATCGTCCAGCCATTGCAAGGAAGTTCTCAAGTAGATGAAGAGGAACTTGACAATAAATCTTTACAGTAGGAATACTGCTTAGACCAGATACATTAACTGGCACACACTGCAGATTAGTAATATTGCCAGTGCTTGACAGCAGTGGCGCTATTTCATATTTTAGGATAATCTAAATTATTATGTTTTTTAAATAACTAAAAAAAATATGAAATAAGTAGCAATACGTAGAAAAACAAAACTCTTATTTAACCACTCAGGGCTATATTCAGTGCTCCTTTCATTTAATTGAATCAGGGTTCCGGAAATAAGAGGCAATTTTAGAAAACCTATATAAGCAGTGACTAAGTAACTAGCTAATGACTAACCACATGATCGGTAAAGTACTACAAGGACGTTACCAAGTCGTCCAAGCCCTGGGTGCAGGGGTGTTTGGCGAAACATACATCGCTGTAGACATTGAGAATTTAGAGAATCCCAAATATGTTATTAAACAGCTCAAGGTTATCAGTTCCCAACCAAGCTACTTACAAACTCTGAGGTTAAGATTTATTACAGAAACTGAAACACTGAGACAATTGGGACACCATAAGCAAATTCCTCAATTGATATCGTGCTTTGAAGAACATGAGCGATTCTACTTAGTGCAAGAGTTTGTAGAAGGACACGCACTCACAGCGGAACTTCCCATCAATCTCAATTTGGGTCATTTCTGGAGTGAAAGTGAGGTTATCAACTTTTTACAAGATGTTCTGTCGATTTTAGACTTTGTTCACTCTCAAGGTGTTATTCACTGTGATATAAAGCCAGAAAACTTAATCAGACGTGCTTGTGATAACAAGTTAGTTCTGATTGATTTTGGTTCAATTCAATCAATCGATTTTGAAATCATTGATGAGATATTACCTTTAGATAGCATTCCCGTCAGTTCACTGGGTTATATACCACCAGAGCAATTTATTGGTCTAACACAACCTAATAGCGATATTTATTCTTTAGGAATGATTGCCATTCAGGCTTTGACCGGGGTGACACCGCTGCAACTGAAAGTAGATCCCCAAACTAATGAGATTCTGTGGCGTTCTGCAAGCACACCAGTTAGCGATTATTTGGCTGCGATTATCACCCAAATGACTCGTTACAACTACGAAGAGCGATTCCAATCAGCCCGTGTTGCATTACGGGCGCTTCAGCAAATGCCGTTTGAAACTCAATACTCGTACATTGTAGATGTCGATTTTACCGTTTCTGAAGAGGACTGTGAAAAAAATCAGCCAGAAAGTAAGTTAAATACTAACCCTAAACATTCAATATCTCTAAATTCCTCTCCACTCTTGACAGGAATGAAAGTGGGGTTGGTTGCTAATTCTTTGGTCATGGGATTTGGAACTTACTTTATCATACATAACACTCCAACCTATTCAGAAAAAGAAGCACTATATAAAGCAACTGAAGAATATCAATCAGGAGATTTGGACGGAGCAATTGCTCTAGCCAAATCAATTCCCTCGAATAGTAATGTCTATCCTGACGCACAAGCCAGTATTGAAGAATGGCAAAAGCAATGGCAGAATGCTACTCAACAATACCAAGCCGCAGAAAAAGCCTTTCAAGAGAATCGTTGGTCAGATGTATTGCGTGCAACCTCTCAACTTCCTGATATCTTATATTGGCAAACAAAAACAGATAAATTAGTTCAACAAGCACAAGTCAATATTGAGGCACAAACTCAGGATTTATTAACCAAGGCTTATGAAAAAGCATCATTAAAAGATTTCAGCAGCGCTTTAGATTATCTGAGTCAAATTCCGGAAGAAAGCTCCGCAGGGGCAATAGTTCAACAAAAGTTGGCTGAGTATAACCACAAAAAGAGTGTTAGAGCAGCTTACTTCTTACAGAAAGCTTACAACAAAGCAGCAGAGGGAGATTTCAAAAGTGCTGTTCAATTTCTCCAACAGGTTCCCAAAGATACTCCTGTATATGCTACAGCTCAAGTGAAACTTGTTGAATATACTCAAAAACAACAGATTGTGCAAGCTAAAAATCAAAAAATAGCTTCATCAAAAGCAGCAGCTTTTACAAATATGAAAAAACCATTGAGCAGCAGCAATTCTGCTAGGAATTTAGAATCTTTTGACCTAAGTCACCAAATGGAAGAGGTGAATATAAGATAAGTCTTGGCTCAAAAGTCAAGAAGAAAGAATTAAAAAACTTTCGGCTATGGATTTTTCAAGATAGACTCAGGACTTGGAACGAGAACCTGTGGTACCTGTTGTTGTGCTTGATTGCGGGCGTTTATTGCTGGTTGATAATCTGGCTTTAGTTTAATAACCTGATCGTATGAAGCTATGGCTTCTTTATAACGTTTCAGATTATACAGGGCATTACCCTTGCTATACCAAATATCGTAATTTTTAGAATCGTAATTAATTGCTTTATTATAAGATGAAATTGCCTGTTGGTATTTATTTAAATTGTAGAGTGAATTTCCTAGGCTATACCAGACTTGATAATTTCTACGGTCTAATTCAATTGCCTTACTATAAGATGAAACTGCTTCTTCATAGCGTTTCATTTGATGTAGTGACCATCCACTACCATACCACGCTTGATAATTTCTACGATTAGATTTAATGACTTGCTGAAAAGATTCAAGCGCTTCTGGATAACGTTGCAATTTGATAAGTATATTACCTCTAGATAACCAAGCTTGGTAGAAACTAGGTTTATATTGGACTGCTTTCTCATACGCTGCAACTGCATCTTGATAGCGTTGCAAATTAACTAAAACGTTGCCTCTGTTATACCAAGCTCTTTCATAGTCTTGTTTGAACTCAAGTACTTTATCATAAGCTGTTATTGCCTCATCGTAACGTTTTAAATTTTGTAGCAACAATGCTTTATTGTACCACGCTTCATAATATTCTTTATTCAATTCAATGGCTTTCTCATAAGATTTCAGTGCTTGGTCATACTCATTTAATTTAGCTAAAGCTTCTCCCTTTGCATTCCAGACTTCCGGAGAGTTTTTTTGCAAAAGCAATGTTTTTTCAAAAGAGGCGATCGCTTCTTGGTATCTTTGCAACTTATTCAATGCAAATCCACGTCCACTCCAAGCTTCTAAATAATCTGGTTCTATTTGAATTGCTTTGTCATAAGCTGCAAGTGCGTCTTGAAATTTTTTCAATTCATACAAAGTTTTACCTTGTCCATTCCATCCTTGAGCGTAATCTGGTCTGATGTTAACCGCTTTTGCATATGTTGATAAAGCATCTTGATAACGCTGTAACTCATATAGGGTATTGGCTTGCTTATACAATTCAGTAGCATTCACAGAATTGATCGCATGAGCAATATATATAGATGCTCCTACACCTATCCCAATTAAACCTATGCCCACTAAAATCTTTTTTATGTCCTTTTTTTTAGGTGGATTAATTTTCTGTAAATTTTTCTTTATATTATGCTTTGGTATACCAAAACTCAATGTCATCATCTGAGATTTTGAGTTTTTTAAATCCTTCAAACCTTGTAGGGCAAGTTTTGCAGAAGAATAACGTTCCCGGAAGTCATAACATACCATTTTATTTAAAACTTTGGCAAAATCCTGACTGACCGAGGTGTGTTTTTGCCATACAATCTCACCAGTTTCTGTATCTTTTTCTAGTTCTTCAGGAGATAATCCCGTGAGTGCTTCTATGCCAAGTATCCCTAAAGCATAGATATCACTAGTGAATTTTGGATTTCCCAGTGCTTGTTCGCTGGGAGTATACCCTGGAGTACCGATCGCAACGGTAAATTTGGTTTTTCCACTAGGAACAATGACTTGGGTAGTGATTTGTTTGACAGCGCCAAAGTCAATCAAAATTAACTTGTCATCCAGCTTGCGTCTGATGATGTTTCGTGGGTTGATGTCACGGTGAATAACTTGCTGCTGATGGACAAAATCTAAAATCTCTAAAATCTCTTCTAAAAGACAAATAACTTGGTCTTGATTTAGGGGTTTTCCTGGTATGATTTCTTGGCTGAGGTCATGACCTTCTATGAATTCCTGTACGAGATAGAATTCTTGTTTCTCCTCAAAGTAAGCTAGAAGTTGAGGAATGCGGTCATAAATGCCTAATTTATACAGAACTTTCGCTTCTGTATCAAATAAGCGTCTGGCTGTTTGCAAAGTATCAGGGTCACTAGCTTGGGGCTTGAGTTTTTTGACGACACATTGAGGAGAACCAGGTAATTGAGTATCACAAGCAACAAAAGTTTCACCAAATCCCCCTCCTCCCAAGTGACTAATAATTTGGTATCGTCCAACAAGTATGGTTCCCAACATTTGGTTAGCCTAGTTTCATGTAGTACAGTCTGATTCCAATCTTGCCACAGCTTCTGTTAAGGGTCGATAAGGGGATAAGCCAGATAAAGAGAATAACTATGTAACTGATGACTTATTGATATGATTCCTATTAGCGATCGCATTTACTTTTTCAAACGGAGAAAGCCAATAATTATTTACTGTCTTATTGGCATTAACATTGGTCTATTTTTATGGGAACTGACACTTGAGCTTGGTGGTACATTGGGCATTTTTGTCAATGGCTGGGGCGTCGTTCCCGCACAAATCAGTGCAGCTTTTGCAAATGCACTTGCTGGAAACCCAGCTGCTTGGATAGTTGTGCTCAAGAGTTTGACTTCACTGCTTGTAGGAATGTTCCTTCATGGCAGTTTTAGCCAAATTTTAGGGAATTTGATATTTTTGTGGGTTTTTGGTAAAACGATTGAAAGCATTCTGGGATACGGACGATTTTTAGTATTTTACTTAGTTTCTGGCATTCTTACCGGATTCATCCAAATTCTAGCTGAACCGAGTTTGGCTGTGCCATTGATTGGAGCAAATGGGGCGATTACAGCTATTTTAGGAGCTTATGTCTTTAAGTTCGCTAAAGCAAAAATTGACACTATTCTGCCCCTTTTGATTGTGTTTCTTCCCATACAAGTACCAGCTTATTTCTATTTATTTTGGTGGTTTGTGCAGCAGATTTCTTACGGAATTGGGAGTTTGAATATTCCTGGTGGCGTTAACCCCATAAGTGTTGGTTATTTGGCGCAATTTTCGGGCTTATTTATTGGTGTGGCTTTTATCAAGCTACTACAGAGATTTTAGTGACAAGGACTTCCACAAAATAAGCTTAATTTCAGTTGTAGATTGTCGATTGTTGACAATCTACAATTTGACGTTTAGAGTCAAAGTATGAATAGTTTGCAATCAAACCACAAGTTGCAGATTTGTAACTGTGGCTCAACTTGTTCGTATATTTACGACAATCACAATGAAACAGAACCAACCCAAGCCTGTTGTCATACCTCGAAGCTTAGATGTTCAAGCAGCTGATGTCATTCGAGAACAAATTCTCAATGGTACACTTGCACCGGGTAGTCGTTTGCTAGAAATCAACCTGGCAAAGGAATTTAATCTAAGTCGTGCAACTATACGCTCAGCATTGCAACAGTTAACCTATGAAGGCTTGGTTATACAGCTCCCCTACAAAGGTTGTACTGTTTCGGGATTGAGTTCCCAGGATGCTTGGGAGCTTTATACGCTACGGAGTGCACTTGAGAGTTTGGCGGCGAGACTCGCAGCTGCTGCAATCACACCGAGTCAGGCAAAACAACTCAATGCTGCCTTGCAGCAATTAATCAAAGCAGCCCAGAAAAACAGTTGGAACGAAGTGGCTGATGGAGACTTTGCTCTACATAAAACAATTATTCAACTTGCTGGTCATCGGCGGTTACAGGAGCAGTACAAGATTGTTGAACAGCAAATCCGTCTTTACATCATTTCCTGCAATGCGCTGCACCCAGATTTAGATGACATCATAGAGCAGCACCGGGAATTGGTAAATGCAATTTGCTCAGGCGATGCGTCAAGAGCAGAGCTAATCGCCCGAAATCACAATACAGATGGTAAAGCACTCGTCGAACACCTGCAAGAAATAGAAAAACAAAATTCAGCTGACAAAGCATTGAGCTAGGGAGCATAAATTATGATTAACCTGAATCAATATGAAGTCTTGACCTTTGACTGCTATGGAACTTTGATTGATTGGGAAAAAGGTGTACTGGAGGCGTTGCAACCAGTTTTGCAGTCTCATCATATTCAATTGAGTGAGAACGAAATCCTTGAGTGGTTCGCTCGTTTTGAATCTAGTCTTGAGCAGGGAGAGTACCGTAATTACAAAGATGTTCTTAGGGGGGTTGTGCAAAAGTTTGGAGAACAATTTGGATTTACGCCTTCTTCTGGGGAGTTAAATGCACTTGCTGATTCTGTCAAGGATTGGCAACCTTTTGCTGATACTGTTGAAGCTCTTAAGACATTGAAAGGGCGATTGAAGCTGGCAATTATTTCTAATGTTGACGATGACCTATTTGCGTTCAGTGCAAAACATCTGCAAGTTAAGTTTGATGAGGTTGTGACTGCACAGCAAGTGAAAAGCTATAAACCTTCTGTGCAAAATTTTCACGTGGCGATCGCCCGTCTCGCAAAAATCGGCATTCCCTCTGAAAAAATTCTGCACGTCGCTTGCAGTGTTTACCACGACATTGTTCCGGCAAATTCCCTTGGGTTATCGACAGTTTGGGTAAATCGTAGATTAGGTCAAGAAGGTTCGGGAGCTGCTTTACCTGCTCAAGGTAAACCAGATTTGGAAGTACCAGATTTGAAAAGTTTGGCTGCAAAAATCAATTTTTGAAGTACCATCATTGGTTTCACGTGTTCGCGTTCGTCTAGAGTGAATATTAGACGAATGCGTCTCCTCAGATCTTGCACTAGAATTCTCGTCCGCCAAGAAATAAATTTCTTGGCTCAAAGTTCAAGTCCGTTAAAACGGACTGGGTAAATCTTTGAGTCCGTTTTAACGGACTTTGGCTATGAGCCTTGAACTTCAGTTCAAGGCGTACTAAAGTCGAGGTGCAAGATCTGAGCCAACCACGGGCGCGATTAACGCTCCCGCAAAATATGAAACAAGCACATTCAGTAAAAAATTCTGAAAAAGAGCGTTTATCAATGTTCATAATGTTTTTTTTAGCGTTTACGACGTTAGTTTTAGTTTAGAACATGTCGTTTATTTATAAATCCTGTATTCAACCTCATCGAGAAGATTACCGCTCTTGTTAGTCTGTTGAAACTCGCGAAATACTTTACCCCCACAACTTTCCGCAATTTTCCGACTGGGAATATTTCTTTTATCAACAGGATAGGAAAGATATTTGTACTCCAAATTCTTATCCACCCAGTCTTTCAATGCATAAATTGCCTCTCTACCAAAACCATTACCGTGAGCTGATTTTTTTATCCAAATTCCTAACTCCGGTATCTCAGTATCAATAGGACCTACCTGGCAAATTCCTAAAAACTCCAAAGTATCCTTCTTGAGAATTACCAACACTAGGTCAGTTTTCTTTTCTCGTTGTTGAATCATACCTTTGATGACCTTCTCGGTTTCACTGATATTGTCAGCTGGTTTCGGATACATAAAGGTGGTAATTTCGCTTGTGAATTCCCGAAACACATCTTCTGTGTATTCCAGCGAAATCGCTTGGAGAATTAGTCTTGTACTCTCTAAACTTACTTTTTCTAAGCTTTCCATAAGTTGCGATTTTTGGTTTCTTACTTTGGTTCATCTATAGCAGTCCTAAATCATTTGTGTGAAAGTGCCTGCGCTTGCGCATAAGCTTCTTTTTCTTTTCTTGGCGCTCTTGGCGACGCCAGTCGCCTACGGAGGGAAACCCTCCGTAGGCGCTGGCTCGTCTTGGCGGTTCGTTAATTTTCACAACTCAGTAGGATTGCTATATATTAATGCTTAAATCATCTGATGCGGTAATGTTCCAACTTTCTTTTTCCAGAGCGTTTCTCACCGCATAATGGTAAATATCTTTAGCTGGCATAGAGAGCGTACATAGCTTGCCATAACATTTCCAGTATAAACAGCTCACCTCTGCAACCATTTAGGAAACAATAAAGTATCTTAGTCTTTATTGAGCAGAGGAGAAAATTGGTAAATGTTGAAGCTCAAACGGGGGTTATCACTGCTAGCTACTTTACCCCTAGTCTTTTCACTGAGTGCTTGTGCTGGACAAATAGGAGGAAGTGGTGGAAGTCTGTTGGATACAATCAAAAGCCGTGGTAAGCTCATCTGTGGTGTCAGCGGACAATTGCCAGGATTTAGCTATGTTAAGTCTAACGGTGAATATGCAGGGCTGGATGTGGATGTTTGTCGGGCGATCGCCGCAGCAATTTTTAATGACCCCAACAAAGTAGAGTTCCGCAACTTAAACTCCAAAGAACGTTTTACAGCCTTGCAAACGGGCGAAGTAGATATCCTCAGCCGAAATACCACTTGGAGTATGAGCCGAGACACCTCTATAGGTATAAAATTTACTGCCGTGGTATTTTACGACGGTCAAGGCATAATGGTGAAAAAAAATAGTGGTATTCAGAAGCTAGAAGACCTCAAGGGCAAATCCATCTGTATCGGAACAGGAACCACCAACGAGCAAAACCTGACAGACCAAATGCGGCAACGCGGTGTTAACTACAAGCCTTTGGTCTTTGAAGATGCTAACACGGTTTTTGCCACCTACGAGCAAGGTCGCTGCGAAGGCGTCACTGCAGATCGTTCTCAACTCGTTTCCCGTCGCACCACCCTATCTAAACCGGATGATCATGTTGTTTTAGATACTGTGCTGTCAAAAGAACCTCTTACACCTGCTGTAGTCAATGGAGATTCCAAATGGTTTGATATGGTGAGATGGACAATTTTTGCTCTTATCAATGCTGAAGAACTCGGAGTCAACTCCCAAAATGTTGGTCAATTAGCCAACAGTAATAGCCCAGAAGTGAAGCGCTTGCTAGGTACAGAAGGTAACCTTGGTAAAGGCATGGGTTTAACAAACGACTTCGTAGTTCATATTATCAAAAACGTAGGCAATTATGGTGAAATTTACGAACGTAATTTAGGGAAAAACTCTGAGTTGAAATTGGAACGCGGTCCAAACAAACTTTGGAATCAAGGTGGTATTCTTTACGCTCCACCCTTTCGATAAATCAGTTATCAGTTATCAGTTACAACATAAAATACGGATCTGTTTCTTTTGTTAACTTTTTACTGTTCACTGTTCACTGACTCCGCTGTTCCCTGTTTACTGTTCACTGTTCACTGTTTTACTATGACTCCAATTTGGCGCAACCGAAAGTTTTTTCCTATTCTCGGTCAGGTAATAGCCGCGTTCATAGTTGCCATAATCGTGATGATACTATGGCACAACCTAATATATAATCTCCACCGGCTAGGTCTCCAGTTAGGATTTGATTTTTTACAATTCCAAGCATCCTTCGATATTGGCGAAACCCCCATTCCCTATAAATCTTCTGACTCCTACAGCCGTGCTTTATTAGTTGGACTAGTCAACTCATTGCGAGTTATAGTTTTTGGTATTATTTTGGCAACAATTATTGGTATTACTGTGGGAGTGGGGCGGCTATCGGATAATTGGTTAGTACGTCAGCTAGCTCTAGTGTATGTCGAAATCTTACGCAATACACCTTTACTTCTGCAATTGTTCTTTTGGTACTTTGCGGTTTTCCTCACTTTGCCAAAAACAGAAAATCAAATTTCCCTACTTGGGTTTATAAATATTAATAATCGAGGAGTTACCCTTCCTTTTGGAATAGAACTTTCTTCTGAATTATCAACACTCATTTTAGGACTAACACTGTACACTGGTGCTTTCATCGCCGAAATTGTGAGAGCGGGAATTTTATCAGTTTCTAAAGGACAATGGGAAGCTGCACGAGCATTAGGTTTTAAGCCGAATCTCATGTTACGGCTAGTGATTTTTCCCCAAGCTTTGCGGCTGATTATTCCACCATTAACCAGTCAGTATCTTAATTTAGCTAAGAATTCTAGTTTAGCAATTGCGATCGGCTATCCTGATATTTACTTTGTCGCTTCCACAACTTTTAACCAAACAGGTCGATCTGTAGAAGTTATTCTGTTAATTATGGTTACCTATCTGACCATTAGCCTGATCATCTCTTCAGGGATGAATTTGTTAAACCGTAGCGTGCAACTCAAGGAAAGATGAGTTTTTTCAAATGAGTTCTTTTAAAAGTCAAAAGCCTACTATCCTACAATGGCTACAGAAAAATCTGTTTAACAACTGGTACAACAGTATTCTCACTGTTGTCTGTCTCTGGTTGCTCTTTTTTGGTATCAAAGGTATTCTGACTTGGGTTTTGACTCAAGCAAAATGGCAAGTCATCACAGCCAATTTATCTTTATTTTTTGTTGGTCGTTTTCCACAACAACTTTACTGGCGATTGTGGCTAGCACTCTTTATTATTCTCGCTCTGACTGGCTTGTCATGGGGAACTTTTACAAAACGCTTACCCCGTCAAATGAACAGTTGGTTACCACTTGGGTGGGCGCTTTCTTTTCCAATTATCCTATGGCTGATTGGAGGAGGCTTTGGACTGCAACCAGTAGAAAGCAATTTGTGGAATGGTTTGTTGCTGACTTTGGTGATGGCAGTAATTAGTATTGTTCTTTCTTTTCCTTTGGGTGTTTTATTAGCATTAGGTCGTCAAAGTCAGCTACCTGTTGTCCGTTGGTTTAGTATCCTCTACATTGAAATTATCCGAGGACTGCCACTGATTGGAGTTTTGTTCTTTGCGCAAGTGATGTTATCTTTGTTCCTACCAGCAGAATACCGTTTAGACAGAGTTTTAAGAGGAATTGCTGGTTTAATTTTCTTTAGTGCTGCTTATTTAGCAGAAAATGTACGTGGTGGTCTTCAATCAGTTCCACGCGGACAAATTGAAGCTGCTAAAGTACTAGGGTTGAATGCTCCTTTAACAGTTTTACTCATTGTTCTTCCCCAAGCCCTACGTGCTGTTATCCCAGCCCTTGTTGGTCAATTTATCGGTTTGTTTAAAGATACTTCCTTGTTATCAATTGTTGGATTATTGGAATTAACAGGAATTTCTCGTGCTATCCTAGCTCAACCTCAATTTATTGCTCGCTATGCAGAAGTCTATTTATTCATTGCATTTATTTATTGGGTCTTTTGCTATTCCATGTCCCTAGCTTCTCGACGCTTAGAAAAGGAATTAGGTGTAGGTCAAAGGTGATAGAAAAATGAGGGATATGACTATAATTTTGATGCTTATCATTAACCATATCGAGTTTAAACAGTGATATAAAAGGAAAAGAAACACAATTCCTCTTCTGTTGTGTTCACTGTTTCCTGTATTCTTGAGAGTACTATTACTTTAAAAACAAACTCTAAAGTTTTTATAAAAAATGAGACTTAGCTTGAAAAAGCAGTTAATGGAATTCATTTCCTTAGTCCTGGCAGTATTTGTGACGATTACAGCAGTACCCTTTGCTTATTCTCAAAAAAATGCTACAAATGGTAATCCAGTTGATGGGATCCCTGTCGTTGTGGGGGATGATCAAATTTTTGTAATCCAGGCACGAATTGGATCATTCTCAGTAGCAGAGCGCTCGCAAGCAGTCAACACTAGACTCCAAGCCCTAGCTGAGGATGTATCTATTCCAGTTACGGCGCTGAAGACTCAGGAAGAAGAAAATAGTGTCAATATATTAGCAGGAGAAAAAGTACTTTTTACAGTTACAGAGGCAGATGCTAAAGCCGCAGGCAAACCCAGACAAGAACTTGCGCGTGAGTATACTAGCAAGATTCAAACTGTGATTAAAAAATATAGACAAGAACATAGCTTAAAGTACATCTTGTTTGGAGTTTTTTACAGCGTCATTGCCACGATTACTTTATTAATTCTATTTAAATTACTTAATCAGGGCTTCGCACGAATTTTTGCCAGACTCAATCATCATGAACAAACAGTTCCAGCGATGAGAATCGACAATTTTGAGTTGCTATCTGAAGCTCAGGTTGCCTCTCTACTGACTCGCTTCGCTGAGTTAGTTCGCCTAGCTCTCTGGCTGTGTATTCTAGCAGTTTATTTCACCCTTGTTATCAGCTTCTTCCCTTGGACAAGGGGATTGGAAGGCGTCATAGTTAACAACCTGGTTGTTGCTGTTAAGAGTGCGTGGGAGGGTTTTTTAGCCTATCTCCCAAAATTGTTGATGATTGCTGTGATTATCGTTGTTACTTACTATATCCTTCGCTTTACCCGGCTGGTTCTCAAAGCCTTAGGCAGGGATAGGACTTTCCCCTGGTTTTATCCAGAGTGGGCAGAACCCACCTACAAGTTAGCAACATTTTTAATTATCGCTTTGGCAGCAGTGGTGGTGTTTCCTTATCTACCTGGAGCAAAATCTCCTGCATTTCAAGGTATTTCTATTTTTCTGGGGCTTTTGTTGTCACTTGGTTCTTCCGCTGCGGTTGCAAACATTGTTGCTGGCGTAATTCTCATTTACACGCGATCGTTTCAGGTTGGTAATCGCGTCAAAATTGGCGATGCTATTGGAGATGTTGCAGAAAAGACACTTCTGGTAACGCGGATTCGTACTGTCAAGAATGTGGTAATCACAATTCCCAATTCAACAGTTCTCAATAGCCAGGTGACTAACTATAGCGCCTTAGTTCAAGACTCCGACACACCGCTTGTTTTGCACACAAAATTAACACTGCGTTATGACATACCCTGGCGAAAAGTCCACGAAGTCTTAATTAACGCAGCTCTTGCCACTCAACACATCTTGAAAGATCCTACACCGTTCGTGTTACAAACCAGTTTAGATGATTTCTATGTTAGCTATGAGTTGAATGCCCACACTAAAAAACCCCACATCATGGCAAGAATCTACTCAGAATTGCATCAGAACATCCAAGACAAGTGTAACGAAGCAGGCATTGAAATCCTCTCGCCTCAATACTATGCGATCCGGGATGGCAATCAGATCACCATTCCGGAAAACTATCTTTCTCAAGACTACACAGCACCCGGTTTTAAAATTTCTTCTCCAAGTAATGGCTTCAATCAACCCGACTCACAGAAGTGATCGTCGGCTCAAATCTCATGAGTCATAATAAAAGTGAGAAAATGGAGTAGAACTTTTAACTAATAACTCATGAAAAAATAATTATGAACCAACAAAAGCCTATTATTATTGCCCAAGATATCCACAAGTGGTATGGTAAGTTTCACGTTCTCCAAGGGGTTAGCTTAACTGTTAATCGTGGAGAAGTCGTAGTACTGATGGGACCTTCTGGTTCGGGAAAATCGACTTTTATTCGCACCTTTAATGCTTTAGAAGAATATCAACAGGGACGAATTGAAATTGATGGAATTGACCTTACGAATGACCTACGAAATATTGAGGCAATTCGGCGAGAAGTCGGGATGGTGTTTCAACAGTTCAACTTGTTTCCTCATTTGACAGTATTGCAAAATATCACTTTGGCACCAACTTGGGTGCGCAAGTGGACCAAAGTCAAAGCAGAAGAAACGGCGATGCAGTTGCTAGAACGAGTCGGAATTTTGGAACAAGCACAGAAATATCCAGGACAGTTGTCAGGTGGACAGCAGCAACGAGTAGCTATTGCAAGAGCATTAGCTATGCAGCCTAAAGTTATGCTTTTTGATGAACCCACTTCCGCTTTAGATCCGGAGATGGTGCGGGAGGTTTTGGACGTTATCAAAACCCTTGCTGCTGATGGTATGACAATGGTTGTTGTCACCCATGAAGTTGGATTTGCTCGCGAAGCTGCTGACCGCGTGATCTTAATGGATAGCGGTACGATTGTAGAGGAAGCCACACCAAGTATTTTCTTTCAAAGTCCCAAGCACGATCGCACTCGCAAATTCCTATCTCAAATTCTTTAACAAAACCTCAATATCATTGAAACACAAGTAAGTGCGAGAAACGTAGTCTTAACAGACGTAACAAACGCAACCAGCTTTTTGCTGGCTGTTCAAAAAATGTGAAAATATCGCCGTAACCCTGCTGGAGCATCGCCTTCATGATGTTCTCAGTAATCTCACGTTATAGTGTGTTATTTATTTGTTGATTTTATATAACTTTATTCTTGAAGCTCTTTTCTATGCTGCTTGAATGTAAATTGATATTAGACACAAATTCGAGCAAAAAGAAATCTTATGAAGAGAACATTATATTATCATCAGCAATCACATTTTTCTCGAAAGATCCGAATATTGTTGGCAGAGAAAAATTTGATATGTGAACTAATTGAAATTAATTTAGTTAATAAACCCCCTGAATTTATCAAAATTTATCCCATTGCTAAAGTACCTGTTTTTGTGGATGAAGATGGCACAGCTATTTGGGACTCAACACTAATTGCAGAGTATCTAGACGAAACCTATCCACAACCAAATTTTTATCCAAGCGCTCCTCGTCAAAAACTTGAGTGTCGTAAATGGGAAGAACTGGCAGATACTTTAGGTGAGAATGTTATCAATCTGTGGGTATTAAACTTGACGGGCGATATAGCTCCTACTTATTATCGGACAAAATATGAAACATTAATTAATCGCCTTTTACCAATTTTTGAAGAACAACTGCGAACTGCTAAATATTTGTTAGGCGGCGAAAGTTGGACTGTAGCAGACGTAGCAGCGTTATGTTCTCTAGGTTACTACAGCCTGCGCTTAAATGAGGATTGGCTTCTTGAGTACCCTCATTTGAGAGAATGGTTTGAGAGATTACACGAGCGTGAGTCAGTCAAGTCAACTATTCCTAGAAAAACTTGAGGTGCTCGCAACTTAAATGCAGACAATGCAAAAAGAATAAAGATGGAATTTCGATTGAGTTAAGTAAGTCGGTACAAATAAACCGAACTCTGTAACAGAATGTAAAATGCACGAAATCCTTGCGATTGCTGAGTCCCAAGGGGACACGCTGCGCTTATCTGCGCACTCGCAAATTCCTATCTCAAATTCTCTAATAAAACCTCAATATCATTGAGATACAAGCGAGTGCGAGAAACGCAACCTCAACAGACGTAACAAACGCAACCAGCCTTTAGCTGGCTGTTCAAAAAATGTGAAAATATCGCCATAACCCTGGTTAGTTTTTTGGTGATGTTCCCAATGTCTTTCTGGAGTCGTGATAAACAGAATTCGGCATAAAATCTCTACTAACTTTGGAGTTTGCCAACCCAAGGTAGTCGTGTGTCTCCACCATACATGAAACTGACCAAACAGCAGCCCACACACAACACCAATCGGGGAAAAAGACCATAGAACTGCTGCTACGAGTAAGTAAGGTAAAGCACCCAAAATACCATCCAGAAGAACTTGGGAATTAAAAGTTAGGATGGCATAATGGCGAAAACTCTTTTTGTAGGAGTGGTGAGTTCGTAAGTGAAGGATACCAAAAACGTGTTCAGGTACGTGATAGCAAAAAGTAGAAAGGAAGTCACCAATAATAAGGAGTATCCAAGTACACGCGATCGCCTTAAACATTAATTTCATCCTCAAATGTTTAGTAATAACCACCACACAAAAAATCTAAATTTTCTGCTGTCAGTATTTCCATAGACATATCCTTATTGACGAAAAACAAAATATACAAAAAATCAGTACCGTGAAGTACCTTGCAAGGATTCTCGCTCTCGACTGGAATTCTCAGGTTTTGTTGATTTTGTTTTGAATGACAGTTTTAGACTGACTTGTTTTGTGGAATATTTATTGATGATTTTGCATATTGCTAAAAATCTATCGATTTTCCGTATTTTATCACAGTTATATTAAATCCGCTATCATAACCCTCTCTTAACCCTTGCATAGTGCGGCTATACGAGATTAGTCAGCGTATGCGCGAAGGAAGCGCACACTGACTAGTGAAAAAAGTGGGCATGACTCAGATTTAGTATTATTCCTTAGATAGAGTAAGGTACTAAGAGCAAAAGTTAAGTTAAAATTTGCACAAATTTCGGTTAAAATTTCCTCGTGGATATAAGCAAAAGCCTAACGGAGGTCGCCTACCTTTGGCTTACGCTCCAAAGATGGAATTTCGATTGAGTTATGTCAAAATATCGACCACAAATCAGAATTTGCTTCCTTGGTGAATCATTTGTCAACGGTACTGGTGATCCTGAGTTTCTTGGATGGACTGGAAGAATCTGTGTTCATGCTGCGAGAAAAGGCTATGATATCACCTTCTATAATTTAGGAGTTAGGCGGGAAACGAGTACACAGCTAAGACAACGTTGGTTAAAAGAAGTTTCTTATCGTTTACCAAAAGAGTATGATGGCAGAGTTGTATTTTCTTTTGGGGTGAATGATACAACACTGATAAATGGTAAACCTCGTGTTGAATTAGCAGATTCAATAGAAAATGTCCGCAGTATTTTGAGTACAGCTAAACAGTTGTATCCTGTTTTAATGGTTGGTCCACCACCATGTGCAGATGAAGAACAAGATGGAAGAGACCACAGAATAGTGAATTTATCTAAACAGTTTGCTGTGGTTTGTGATCAACTCAATATACCTTATCTAGATATTTTTCCTATTTTGCAAAAGTCAAATATTTGGCAAGATGAAGCAAGAAACAATGATGGTGCTCATCCTAGAGCAGGTGGTTACGCAGAATTTGCAGAAATCGTGCAAAGTTGGGACGGTTGGTTAAATTGGTTTGATCTATAAAACATCTCGTCAAACAGCGTAGCCTTTGAAAATAGCAGTGATCACAAGCACCAGGGTGAGAAAAATAACTGTTTTTGCTAAAATAATTTACATTATTTTATGTTAAGTTACAAATTGTTTCAGAATGCGCGTATTTTAACAAGACCGATATGAAGGCAGTTCTCAACTCGGATACCTCACAACTCACTCGACTATTTTCTAACCTTGAACTCTATGGAAATAAACTCAATCATCAACCAGGTAGTGTTTTAGGAAGTACTGCACTTGTCGCTGGAACGACAGTTGGTGCTGGTATCCTCGCATTACCTGCGGTAACTCTGCCATCTGGTGTTGTACCATCGACAGTTCTACTTGTTGGTGTTTGGCTCTACACTTTAGTTTCAGGTCTTCTGATTGCAGAGGTAACTTTAAACACGATGCGTCTTGTCGGCAGTTCGGGTTCAGGTTTGTTGGTGATGGTTGAGAGGACGCTTGGGAAGCTGGGTGCGCGCTTTGCTGGTGGTGCGTATCTGTTCTTGCACTATGCCTTGCTTGTTGCTTATGTTAGCCAAGGTGGAAAGATTTTAATATCTGCTGTTGAAAAAGTGTTAGGTGTGCAGAATAATCTGCCTGCTTGGGTGGGGACAACGGCGTTCACTCTGGTATTTGGTGGCATCATGTACCTTGGGCGAGAAAGATTTGTAGAGAAATTAAACAGCGCGTTTGTAGCGATTGTCCTTGTTTCATTTGTTGGACTATTAGTGTTGGCAGGAACGCAGCTTAAGACTTCCTCTTTCTCATTTCAAGATTGGAGTGCGCTTCCTGCAGCCGTTTCAGTGATGTTTGTGGCGCTATTTTACAGTAACGTTGTGCCAACAGTTGTCACTCAACTCGAAGGTGATGTCCGTAAAATACGTCAGTCCATCTTCATTGGTTCTGCGATTCCCTTAATCATGTTCTTGGCTTGGAATGCCGTGATTTTGGGAAGCGTCAGCACTGATATGCTACAAGGCACTTCTGGTGGCGGAACTGTTTTTGATCCACTGCAAATTCTGCGTGATGGTGGTGCAGGAGAATGGTTAGGAGTGTTAGTGTCCGTTTTCTCTGAGTTTGCAATTGTCACATCATTTATTGGATTTGTGTATGGCTTGCTGGATTTGTTCAAAGATATTTCAGCATCTAATGAGCCTGCTAAACGTCTACCGCTTTTTTCACTGATTCTTTTTCCGCCTATGAGTCTTGGGGCGCTTAATCCTAGCATCTTCTTGGCTGCTCTAGACTATGCTGGAACGTTCAGTATTTCAGTTTTAGGTGGAATTATTCCGGCATTGATGACTTGGAAGCAACGTCAAGAGCAGGAACAATCAAATAGCATGAGTCAACCGCTTGTTCCTGGTGGTAAAGTGACGCTGATTGCAATGATTGGCGTTGCGTTGGTTGTGATCGGGAAACAAGTGGTGTTAATGTGGGGTTCGTTTGGACACTAATTGTTTGGACTGCTTCCCGAACTCTCGTCCCTATGTCCTATGGAACAGGCTGCGCTCAGCACGTTCTATCAAGCCTGGTATGTAACATTTTGCTTGATATTAGCATCTTTGCAGTAGACAAAAATTGAAAAATCATTAAGACATGTTGAATGGAAACTGTCTGGGTGAGAAGATTACTCAGTCAGTAATTCTATTGCTCCAGTACTTTCTATAACTAATAAAGAAAAATTGATGCAGTAGTAAAACTGACGACTGTTTAAGCAAAACTACTAGTGCAGTACGGCAGAAATATCTGTTGAGTTTTTGAAAGCTCAAAACCAGATGTTATGAGCTTAGCCCTCCGGGTTCGGGGGTTCGCAATCGACGGGAACCGCCAAGACTGCGACCCCCTCACTCTGTTTTGCCTGATGGCACTAGTTGAGATGGGTAAAATGTGTCAGGCTGCGCCCGCATTTTACCCATCTCAAGCTGTAATTTAAGTAATCCCAGGAGAAATTATGTCTCTAGAAGACGTCAAAGCATTCTACCAAAGACTAGGAACTGACGAAGCTTTTCGTACCCAAATTCAAGGGGTTGATAGTAAGGATCAATGTAGCCAAACAGTCAAAAGTGCTGGCTATGACTTCACCCAAGAAGAATTGCAAGAATATACAGCCGAACTGTTAGAGTTAGCTGCTGATGAGGATGGTCTGGCTGATTTAGACGAAAAAGAATTGGCAACTGTTTTTGGTGGAATTGTTGCGCAGCCGCTGTATGGAATCATTTATGAACCACCCATTAAGTGGCCACCCATTAAGTGGCCCATTAAGTTGCCACCCATTAAGCCACCCATTGTTCAGCCTTTATATGGAGTTGTCCTATCGCAAGAATAACTCTAAGGAACTTGAGCAATAAGCTTAAGTTTTTTGGGACGGATGCAGGTAAGTCCGTCCCTATTTGAAGAAATGTGTTGAGTTTTTGAAAGCTCAAAACTAGATGTTATCAGCTTAGCCCTCCGGGTTCGGGGGTAACTCCTTCGGAGACGCTGCGCGAACGCAATCGACGGGAACCGCCAAGACTGCGACCCCCTCACTCTCTTTTGCTTGATGACACTAGCTAAAATTTAAGTAATCCCAGGAGAAATTATGTCTCTAGAAGACGTCAAAGCATTTTACCAAAGACTAGCAACTGACGAAGCTTTTCGTACCCAAATTCAAGGGGTTAATAGTAAGGATCAATGTAGCCAAACGGTCAAAAGTGCTGGCTATGATTTCACCCAAGAAGAATTGCAAGAATATACAGCCGAACTGTTAGAGTTAGCTGCTGATGAGGACGAACTGGCAGATTTAGACGAAAAAGAATTGGCAACTGTTTTTGGTGGATTTATTGCACAGCCGCTGTATGGAGTCATTTATGAACCACCCATTGGTCGGCCACCCATTAAGCCACCCATTAAGTGGCCACCCACTAAGCCACCCATTGCTCAGCCTTTATATGGAGTTGTTCAGCCTTTATATGGAGTTATAAGGCCAGCAGATGAAATTTAAGTAAGTTTGAGCAATAAGCTTGTGTTTTTTGGGACGGATGCAGTTAAGTCCGTCCCTATCTGAATAAATTAGCTGAGGGTATTTCAATGACCTAGCATTTGGCTTGATATTAGCTTATTGGCAGGAGGCATTGAATCTAAACTGTCTAGGTGAGAAAATTATTAACAATGTTATACTGCTTACATGTTTTCACTTAAGCAGTAGAAAACAATTGATGCCGTCGTAAAACTGACGGCTGGTTAAGCAAAACTATTAGTGCAGCACGGCAGAATGCTGCAATAAATATTTCAGCATGGTTGCCTAATCGCAGTAGTTGTATTTAACTCATCCTAAGAGGAATTATGTCTCTAGAAAACGTCAAAGCATTTTACCAAAGACTAGGAACTGACGAAGCTTTTCGTACCCAAGTTCAAGGAGCTAACACTAAGGATGAATGTAGCCAAACGGTTAAAAGTGCTGGCTATGATTTCACCCAAGAAGAGTTGAAAGAATATACAGCCGAACTGTTGGAGTTAAGTGCTGATGAGGACGAACTGGCAGAGTTAGACGAAAAAGAATTGGTAACTATTTTTGGTGGGATTGCTGCGCGATCTGAGCTATGGCTGCCCACTCCTTCTTTTCTGCCTCTATATGGAGTTGTGGTACGGCTAGAAGAATAATTTCAAGGAAGTTTAAGTAATAAGCTTAAGTTTCTTGGGACGGATGCAAGTAAGTCCGTCCCTATCTGAATAAATTAGCTGAGGATATTTCAATGACTTATCGCAGAGTGAGTTATGCGGTTTGGGAAATAACGCTGAAGTGCAATTTAGCTTGTCAGCACTGCGGTTCTCGTGCAGGGCATACAAGGGCGAAAGAACTTTCGACAGAAGAAGCCCTTGATTTAGTCAAACAAATGGCAGAAGTCGGGATTACAGAAGTCACCATCATTGGGGGTGAGGCTTTCCTCCGTCCTGATTGGTTGGAAATTGCCTCTGCGATTACCAATGCTGGAATGCGTTGTGGCATGACGACTGGTGGTTATGGCATCACCTTGGATACAGCACGCCGGATGAAAGAAGCTGGAATTAGTGTAGTGTCTGTTTCGGTTGATGGCTTAGAAGCGACTCATGACCGCCTCAGAGGTAGAAAAGGCTCTTGGGAATGGGCGTTTAAGACCATGAGCCATCTTAAGGAAGCTGGTATTATCTTTGGCTGCAACACTCAAATCAATCGCCTATCTGCACCGGAATTTCCCCAAATCTACGAGCGTATCCGTGATGCTGGCATTTTTGCTTGGCAGATTCAGTTAACAGTGCCAATGGGAAATGCAGCGGATAATAGTGATATTCTACTGCAACCATATGAACTGCTAGATGTCTATCCAATGATAGCTCGTGTTGCTCAACGCGCCCAGGAAGAAGGAGTGCAGGTGCAGCCAGGCAACAATATCGGCTATTACGGTCCCTACGAACGACTGCTGCGGGGAGGACATGCTTGGGCTTTCTGGCAGGGATGCAACGCCGGACTGGCTACTTTGGGCATTGAAGCCGATGGTGCAATCAAAGGTTGTCCTTCACTGCCGACTTCAGCATACACCGGAGGTAACATCCGTGACCACTCACTGGGAACAATCATTGAAGAGGCAGAGGAATTACGATTTAATCTCGGAGCTGATACTCCTAAAGGGACAGATCATCTTTGGGGTTTCTGCAAGACTTGTGAATTTGCTCAACTCTGTCGTGGTGGTTGCTCTTGGACTGCTCATGTTTTCTTTGACAAAAGAGGTAATAATCCTTACTGTCATCACCGTGCTTTAACGCAAGCAAAACGCGGTGTTCGCGAGCGAGTGTTTCTCCAACATAAGGCGCAGGGAAACCCGTTTGATAATGGCGAGTTTGCTCTGGTTGAGGAAGCTATTGATGCTCCTTTGCCAGTCAATGATCCACTTCAGTTTAGTGGCGATCGCATTCAATGGTCACAAAGTTGGCAACAAGAACCATCACTTCCTTCATTAACAACTCATTAATCATGTCTGAAGAAAATACAACTATTACTAACTCCCAAACTCAGGTAGACTCTCAAGCACCCCTGTTACCTCGTTTGGCTTGGAGTAATCAGATAGCTTATTTGCGAGTTGTTTTAAAAGCGAAGAGGGCTTTAGACAGAATAGAAAAGGAAGCAGGTTTAAATGTGTTGGAAAGTTAAAAACCAGAGGCGACTGTCAAAAATAGCCCAAATATAACTTATGGTGAACTCAATCTTTTTTGGCTTGCTTTCTTACGCTTGATTGGGTTCATCCAAACTTCTAGACGAGAGAAAAATTGGGATGCTGCTAAGGTGAGAACCAGATAAACCAAAGCAACTGCAGTGTAAATCTCGAAAGAACGATAAGTGTCAGCTACAATTAATTGACCGCGTCGAAATAATTCTTCAAAGCCGATAACTGCTACCAGACTGGTATCTTTAAGCAAGGTAATAAATTCATTTCCTAGTGGTGGAATCATGCGGCGCAACGCTTGGGGAAAGATGATGTAGCGCATGGTTTGCACTTGACTCATACCCAGTGAGTTTGCGGCTTCTGCTTGTCCTGGTTCAATAGATTGAATTCCAGCACGAACAATTTCACCTATATATGCAGCAGAGTTGAGACTCAAAGCAACCACAGCAGCAAGTAAACGGTCAAAACGCAGAGGTATGCCAATGCTTTGAGCCAGTGCTGGCAAACCAAAGTAAATCATAAAAATCTGCACAAGCAAAGGCGTACCACGAAAAAAATCAACATAAGCGCGAGTTATCCAGCGCAAGGGTACAAGGGGCGAAAGTCGGGCAATTCCGATCAACGAACCGCCAATCATACCAAAAACAACTGAAAGCGCGGTAATCTCAAGTGTGACGACAGCACCAACAAGTAAATTTGGTAGGGCGTTGAGAATGATAGTTAAACTTTGAATCATTGTTAAGTAAGTTGGTACAACAATACCTTCGCCAATTACGAAGGGTGGACACAGGGTTCAGCTTTATGGATGCAACCCAAACAAGATATCTTGTGGAAAATCTGGGCCAATAAAATTGGCGATTGTTTTTGTGTAAGCAATTTTATCGTCTCATGCACATATTTATGATCGCGACAATATGCCTTAAGGTCAACAATGCCGTAATCCGGATTGTCGTGACGAAACTGGGCTAGCAATTGATGGAAATCGCATCTTAACCTTAGTGCCATTCGGCTTAATCCCAAGTTTTCAGGTTGTGAGGATAAAGCAAGAATAATACTTAAGGGAGAGAATAACTTAAAAGATAATCGCTTAATTGTTGGTAATAGGCTTTTAATTATGGAAGGAGAGGATTTTGCACAGGAATCTTCACAACCGTTTTAGTAATCTTAGCAGGAGAAAACCCGAACCAGAAAAGCTAGAGGAAATGCAACTTGGGCTACTAGAAGAATCAACCCTAGATATTAACTATCTTGTGTTGATTGTCGGCTCCTGCGCCATTGCCACCTTTGGACTACTCTCCAATAGTGCGGCTGTGATTATAGGTGCCATGATTGTTGCTCCCCTAATGTTACCTATTAGGGGGCTGGCATTTGCGGCATTAGCAGGCAACAAGTAGACAATTTTTCACTACTTAAGGCGCTATGTCAAGCCCAAAATTACCGAAGTAAGACTATTTTCAAAAATCAAAAGATAGTTTATCAGGCTTAAGGAGAACGAATATGTCAAATGACTTAAATTCCTACTTACCTACACCGAGTAAACAACGATTTGCAGCCACCTTCGGCGTAGTAAGACCGATTAGCTTCTGGGTACAGTTAGCACTAGGCGCTGTTTCTGGCTTGGCTTTGGCGTTGGCTATATTTAGCCGTAATTCCACTGTCCAAACAACGACGAATTCGGTCATGGGGTTTGGAGTCTTTTTGGGTATTATTGGAATTTTAGTGCTGTGTTTCAGGGTCTATTGGGTCAACCGCTACAGGCGTTTAGACAAACTTTTACAGTCGCCTAATCGTGAATTACATCCAAGGAAAGAGGACGTAATTCAAGTATTACAAATTGGATTAATCGTTAGTTTGATAGGGCTATTGTTAGCTTTTTTAGCATCTGAAGTGACCGTTATTGCTGTATTATCGAAATCTCTAGCTCTGCCTCAAGGAGTAGCAGTCTATAGACCGGAAAATGTCATTCGTTCCCTAGATCTTTTTGTAGTTTTGGCAAACGTCAATCTGATTGGCGCTCACCTTGTAGGAGGCGCTACTTCACTTGGGCTGGTTAACTGGTTAGATCAATAGGAAATAGCACTAAGCAGTCAGTTTAACATAGCTGACCGCTTTTTCTTTTCTGGGACATTTCCACTTCTTTGATAGTGTAACTTTTTTTGTGCGTAAATCTGAAAGTTAACTCATCAGGACTGTCATTAATCATTAGTCATTAGTCACTAGTTAGGAATTTTCACCTCCCTCTGTGTGTCCCTCCCTCCTTCCCTCAAGAAGTAGAAGCTGGCGCAGTCTCTGGTAGTTGCGGAGGTTCTGTATTGAACCACTTCTTGTAAATTTGCGCGTAAGTACCGTCTGAAATTATCTTTGCAAGAGCTGTGTTGATGGCGTTGAGGTTGGGAGAATTTTTTGGCAAGGCAATACCATAGTATTCTTCGGTGAGCAGTTGACCAACTACCTTTAGACCTTTGATGTTACCACTCTTGATCGCTTCTATTGTCACAGGAGCATCGTTGATGACAGCATCTACATTACCATTTGCCAATTCTTGCAAGGCTAAAGGGGCAGAGTCGAATTCCCGAACTTGAGCACCAGAGATGCTTTTGGCTTTTTTAGATCCGGTTGTGCCAATTTGGACAGCAATTTTCTTGCCTTTGAGACTATCTAGGTTGGTGATAGTTGTGTTGTCTTGGCGGATTGCGATCGCCAACCCTGCTCTAAAATAAGGTCGAGAAAAAGACACTGCTTGGGCGCGTTCTGGGGTGATAGTAATTGAACTGATAGCAGCATCAATAGTATTTGCTTGAAGTCCTGGTATTATACCATCAAAAGGTAGACTTTGGAACTCAATCGTTAATCCAGCTGCTTGTCCCGCTGCTTTGATCAGATCAATATCAAAGCCTACGAGTTCATTGCCCGAACCTTTGGACTCAAACGGCGGAAAAGCAGGTTCTGTAGCAACTTTAATTGTTTTTCCTGCTGTAGCTGTTTGTGAATTACCCTTAGAAGTACTGCTAGTATTGCTACCTGAATTTTCACAAGCTGACAAAATCGCAGCCGTACCTAAACCAGTTAAGAAATATTTTATGAAATGCGATCGCCCCATAAGAGCCGGTGCTTTGCGCGATAGCTTAGCTGCTGGGCTCCGCGCAGATCGCGTCACTTTTGGCTGGAACATGGTTTTTTGCCAAATAAATTATTGATAACAGAAATTATATGTTCTAAAAATCAAATTTTAAGGTATTACAGAAGCGAGCAATGAGTTCTTATAATAATTTGTAGTGCAACAGATATCGAAAATGGACAACTCCTCCTCTGCAATTGTCTTTGAAAATATTGAAAAGAGTTATGGTTCCCTAAAAGTTCTCAAGGGAATTACTGGCAAGATAGAACGAGGAGAAGTCGTCGCAGTCATTGGTGCTTCTGGTTGTGGCAAAAGTACTTTACTCCGCTGCTTCAACCGTTTGGAAGCTATTGATTCTGGGCGTTTACTAGTCAACAATGTTGATGTATCACAACCGAATTTTAGCAACAGGCAACTACGGCAACTGCGAACACAAGTCGGCATGGTTTTCCAGCAGTTTAACCTGTTTCCTCATTTAAGCGTACTAGAAAATCTGACACTTGCGCCGCGTCAAGTGCTGGGGAAATCAGCCAAAGAAAGTGCAAAATTGGCAGGACTTTATCTCGAAAAAGTTGGACTTTTTGACAAAGCATCTGCATATCCAGAACAACTTTCAGGAGGACAAAAGCAACGAGTCGCTATTGCCCGCAGTTTGTGTATGAATCCCCAAGTTATGCTTTTTGATGAACCAACCAGCGCCTTAGATCCGGAACTTGTGGGTGAAGTGTTGCAAGTCATGCAACAATTAGCAGCAGAGGGTATGACGATGGTCGTTGTCACTCATGAAATGCAATTTGCCCGTGAGGTGGCGCATCGAGTTATCTTTTTGGATCAAGGTGTTGTGGTAGAACAAGGATCGCCTCACCAAGTTCTCTCTCATCCAGAAAGCGATCGCCTGCGTACTTTTCTTAGTCGTCTCAATGGCAAAGGATTGGATGTTACAGGTTAAAAGAAACTTATACCAATTCCATATGAAAAGGTATCAGTTGGTAGAGCATGTATAACTTTTGGGAGATGTTTTATCAAACAGCATCTCTTAACTTGAAAACATAAAAGGATATAGAAGAATTACAAATTAACATCTGGTTAAAAAGTGAAAAATTATTGAACCGTTTATTAGTCATATTTTTTAACATTAAATATTTATCAAATAAATTTTATTTAAGAGAGAATAAAGAATCCAATAATGAAATACCTTGTTTCTATATTAAAAAGCACTTTTCCTTTACTCACATTTGTTAGTGGTGTCTTTTATATTAACAGTGCGATCGCGGCTGAAACTGTTGTTTTTAAGTATGGTATATTTCGTGAAACAGTACCAGTAAGTGAACTAACAGCCTTAGCTGAAACTGGAGAGCTTTCGCAAAAGCTAAGGTTCTTCTTTAATCAAGCCGATCAAGACCCTCAACCAGTTCGCAATACCTTAACACGAGAAGTTAATGCTAACCCAGTGACGTTGGATCGTGTACTGAATAATCGTATTGGTATATTTTTATTAGACCAGATTAGTCAGACAATTCATACTCCCTCAGGGAACGCAGACAGACAAGCTTTGCGATCATCTTTAGTACTGTCAGCTAGTAAAGACAAAAAAGTGTCATTGATTGAAATCATTCAAAATTACCCAACCACAGAAGTTCACATTGAGGGTAAACGTCTTGTGCGCACATATGAGCAACTCAATCTTCTTGCACAATGGTTACAAAATGTACTCTATAATAATGTACGCCAATCTTTCAAATAAGTATGTAGCTGTTCTATATAAGTTCTAAATTGATTCAACAATACTATTTTACTAATACTTATAACAAACGTTTTCTATGACTTTTCTTATTGAGAGATCATAGATATTATTAGTTGCAAATATTAAGAAAGACATTATCGAATAGGGTGTAGGGGTCGAATGTATTGGTATTCAAACCCCAACCAATCGTAAACACCACCCGTTGACCTTTTTTGAATTTGAGCCCGAAGGGCAAGTGACGGTGGGGTTTTAGACCCCATTGCTCCTAGGTGTGGAGTGTACAAAACATCAAATATTCCCCCACACCTGACACCCTACACCCCACACCCAGAGGAGCGAAGCGATGATAAAAGTTATATGATATTACCTTATGCCTAAAACAATAAAACTATAATAATCTATTTATCGAATTGGTATTAAAGCCAAAAAACTTCCTTTATTTAGGTAAACCTTTTGGGTGAGGCGTTAACACGACTCTTAAGTGTAGTATAATTGTAGTTTTTTCGTCTTAGGAGGTGTACAATTATGATGCCAAAATTTGAATACAGCCAACTTATCAAAGAGGACATTCAGCGGCTGGGGAATATTCTTGAGCAGTGTTTTCTGATGTCGCCAGGTGGGAGCGAAATTTTCTTCAACTCCATTGGTTTAGAAAACTTCCGTGTTATTCGTGTAGGTGAAGAAGTTGCTGGTGGACTAGGGATTATCCTGATGCCTCAGTGGTGGGGTGGTGAACGTGTACCTATGGCGGGAATAGCTGCAGTAGGTATTGCTCCGGAACATCGTGGAGGTGGAGTAGCATTAGCTATGATGCAGCACACTGTTAAAGAACTCCACGCCAAGGGAGTACCCATCTCCACTCTCTATCCAGCGACTCAACGTCTATACCGAAAAGCAGGGTATGAACAGGGGGGTATCTCTTCTATTTGGGAAGTTCCTACTCAAAGCATTTTAGTGAAGGAACAGTCACTACCAATTGGTGCTGTTGTAGGTAATCATGAAATTTTTTATGAACTCTATCAGCAGCAAGCAAAGCTCAACAATGGATTCGTAGAGCGAGATCAAAGTCTCTGGGAGCGTATATTCAAACCAGATGAGAAGGAAGGAATTTACACCTATCTTATTGGTTGTGCAGAACAACCCCAAGGTTACATCATCATCAGTCAGCACCAAGATCAGGATGGCTCTTTTATAAAAGTCAGAGATTTTGTAGTTATGACAACCGCTGCAGCACAAACTTTTTGGAATTTTCTTGCCAAGCATCGCTCTCAAATTCAAAATGTGCGATGGAAAGGTTCTGCTACGGAATCTCTAACTTTACTCTTACCAGAGCAAACCGCCAAACAAAAGTCTACTAGCTATTGGATGCTGCGTGTGATTGATGTAGTCAAAGCACTAGAAAAGCGTGGTTATCCACCAGGAATTCAAGCAGAACTGCACTTGGAAATCCAAGATGACTTACTCGCTGAAAATAATGGTAAATTTATTCTGTCTGTTGCCAATGGACGCGGTGAAGTTACCAGTGGAGGAAAAGGCGAAATGAAGCTAGATATTAGAGGATTAGCACCTCTCTACACAGGCTTATTTACCCCGCAACAATTGCAACTTGCAGGACAACTTGATGCTATAGAAACAGCAAGGTTTGCAGCGACTCAAATATTTGCAGGCACAGCCTCTTGGATGGCTGACTTTTTTTAACAGTTAACAGTTATCAGTTATCAGTAAAGAGTGCTTTTTTGCTTGGGTAACGGTCGAACTAACACTCGCTGCAACTGACGCCTGGTACTGATTTAAGGTTTTGTTTTTTGATGAATGACTAATAGCTAATAACTAATATGCATACTACTTCCGGTCGCTGGCGCTTGGGCTTAGCATTATCGTTAGTGACCGTTTTTTTGTGGGGAATTCTACCGATCGCCTTGGTTGTAACTCTGAAGGTACTTGATGTCTACACCATTATTTGGTTTCGCTTCTTGGTATCGTTTGTGTTGTTAGCTGTTTATTTAGGATGGCAAAGAAAATTACCACCCCTTTTCAGATTGCGTTCCACTTCTTGGATATTACTAGTAATTGCCACTCTTGGCTTAGCAGCGAACTATATTTTTTTCACCCAAGGTTTAGCACTGACTACACCCGCTAACGCTGAAGTTATTATTCAGTTGGCTCCCCTACTTATGGGTTTTGGTGGTTTATTTCTTTTTAGAGAACGCTATACTCTACTTCAGTGGAGCGGTGTAGGGATTCTTATTGTAGGATTCACTCTCTTTTTTCATGAACAATTAAAAAATTTAGTGACAGCTCATGGTCAATATCTTGTAGGTAGTGGTTTGATTGTTTTTGGTGCAGCCACTTGGACTTTTTATGCTTTGGCACAAAAGCAGTTGTTGCAATCTTTATCTTCTTTTAGCATCATGCTCATGATTTATGGAGGATGTGCTTTGTTATTCACTCCATTTGCTAACCCAAAAGCAATTTGTCAACTCAATTTTTTCCATTTGAGTATATTACTTTTTTGTGCTTTGAATACTCTCATTGCTTATGGTGCTTTTGCTGAATCTTTAGAACATTTGGAAGCTTCACGTGTTAGTGCAGTTTCGGCATTAGCTCCTATTGTTACTTTAATATCAGTTTGGATTGTATCAGTCATAATGCCAACTGTCATTTTACCGGAAAACATTTCCGCTCTCGGAATCATAGGAGCCGTTTTAGTTGTCACAGGTTCGGTTACTATTGCTTTAGGAAAAACTCGTTAACCTAAACTTACTCCCTTCGATGCTCTAAAATTATCTCTAAAAAACGAAGAACCTCACCCCGCCCTCCGGGCACCCCTCTCCTTAGTAAGGAGAGGGGATAGGGGTGAGGTTTTTTATTGTAAGAATTAGGCGAACTTGATATAAAACATAGTATAAAAAAAGAAATCAAAATTCAGAACTCATATGCAAGGTTTCCTTAATCTCAACAAACCATTCGATTGGACTTCCCATGACTGTGTAGCCAAAACACGCAAATTTTTGCGTCTCAAGCGAGTCGGGCACGCAGGAACTTTAGATCCCGCAGCAACAGGAGTGTTACCCATCGCTCTTGGAAAAGCAACTCGTCTATTACAATATCTTCCAGGAGAAAAAGCTTACAAAGCGACAATTCGTTTGGGTGTGCGTACAACAACCGATGATTTGCAAGGTGAAGTCATCACCTCACAACCTTGCACCGGGTTAAGTTTAGAAATAGTAAAATCTGCATTGCAACAATTTGTGGGCAAAATTGAACAAATTCCTCCAATTTACAGCGCCATTCAAGTCCAAGGGAAACGCTTGTACGACTTGGCACGCAAAGGGGAAGATGTAGAAGTACCCGCGCGGATAGTGGAAGTTTTTAAAATTGAAATTTTGGACTGGCGTGAAGAGGAGTTTCCGGAATTGGATGTGGCGATCGCCTGTGGTGGGGGAACATATATTCGGGCGATCGCCCGTGACTTAGGAACAATCTTACAAACTGGTGGAACTCTCGCTGCTTTAACACGAACACAAAGCAGTGGGTTTCACCTAGCTAATAGCATCACCTTGACTGACTTAGAAGCACAGCTGCAAGCTGGGACATTTCAACCCCTTGCTCCTGATGCACCACTACAGCATCTTCCTTTTATCACCCTACCACCAACATCAGCACAGAAATGGTGTCAAGGTCAACGTATTTCTATAACTTTCAATGTTTTAGAAAATTTACTACAGCTTTTACGAGTTTACCATGAAGATGGGCACTTTTTAGGAATAGGTAAACTTGTAAATTCAGAGAAAGACAAGCTACTCATTCCTGAAATGGTATTCGAGCCTATTTAAATTATTCATCTTTCTGATAGGATTGCGCTACTAAAAGCCATTTATGGAGTAACTCTTTATAGATTGCAAGTAAATTTTTGTATGATTTTGTGGCGTCTATGTGTGCTTGTAGAGCCTTATCGTATACTGCGGCGACTCCAGTATTTGGATCTTTTGAAGTTTTTATGGCTGTAAGATATTGTGAACAACGTGCATAGTGCTCTAACATTTTCTCGTATTCTTCAATAAACTGATTGTATTCTTCAGAGCTTTTATCCATAACTTTCTAATCTATTAAATTTTTGGCACGGGGGCAAAACTAGCGTAGCTAGTTTTGCCCCTTAAACATATCTACTTTTGGATAAATGTCATATTAAGTTTCTCTGTAAATGGCGCTACATTCTTCCCGTTATCCTCATTCTTGAGCTGTAGCCTGGAGATGAATTTTACCAGGCTCAGTCTCCAGTTCTATCCTATTCCCAAGTTGACATATTTCGTTGCACATCAGGTATTTGAAAACGTCAAAGTTTTGGAGAATTTTAACTCCCCAGTAGATTAATTTTTTTGCCAGGGTGCAAAACAAGCTACGCTTGTTTTGCACCTTTAATCTCTATACTTTGGAATGAATTTCATATTAAGTTTCTCTGTAAAGGTTGCTACATTCTCCTTCTTTACAGACTCAGCCTGAAAATGAATTTTCACCAGGCTCCGCTTCCAGTTCTATCCTATTCCCAAGTGGAAACATCTCGCAGCAGATCAGGAATTTTCCCTTGAGATAGAGGAAACTCCAGCACAGTTTCTTTTAATCCTAAGTATCCAGATTCAGCGAAGGATAACAGCATCCGCGTCAATGCGAACCAAACCTCAGGCTCATATTCCCAATCAGCATAACGCGAAGCTCTACCAGCGATTGAACGCAACGCCCAAAAATAACTATTCCTCACCACGGAACCGCCTTTTTTATACTCTGGCACATCCTCGTGGTGAAGAAAAAGCACATCGTTTTCAATTTTTGCTCTCATACTGGAAATTTTAACCTAAATGGGAAAGTGTGAACATCGTTCTTATCAGGGGCAATTTAGCAAAATCACGGTTATGGTTGGGATTGAGTCCAGGTACGCGACGTGTAGCACTTCGGCTATAGTTTATGCGAATCAAACATCATTTGAGTATTCTGTTGCTTGTACTACTGACAATCTTTTTAATAGTTTCTCCAACTATAATCTCAATTAAAGTCAATAAGTTGGAGCAAGCCGTAAAGAGCGCAAATAGCGCAAACTAACAAACCACTTTCTGCTGATCAAGATATGAAAGAGATACTAAATAGAATTGAAATATGGTTTAATGAACATCTGCCGAAAGTGTTGGCGGATTTGAACCCTGGAGCGACTGAAAGCGAAATTGAATCTTTAGAAAATCACATAGGAATTCAGCTACCAATGTCATTTAAAGAATTTTACAAGTGGCATAATGGTCAGCAGGGTAAGATTACCGGACTTTTTTATGGTCTTGAATTTCTTTCTTTGGAAGGAATATTTGAGCAGTGGAAAACATGGTCAGACATAATTGATGTAGATGAGACAATAAATGAGGAGATTGGCGGGAAATCTCATATACCTGGAAAAGTCAAAGAAATATATATCAACAAGAAGTGGATTCCATTTGTTCACGATTGGGGTGGAAACCACATAGGCATAGATTTTGACCCAGCAGAGAGGGGTAGAGTCGGGCAAGTTATAAATTTTGGTAGAGATGAGGACGTTAAATTTGTTTTAGCAGATGATTTTGAGTCATTTCTAAATTGGTTGATGACTGAGCTTGAATCAGGAAACTATATAGTTGATAGCGAAGGTTATGGAAGTTTTAATACTATGAAACCTGAGACACAGCATTTCCTTGATTCTGTGAAACTTATTTATCAATCACATCTTTGAAATGTCTACTCTTAACTTGCACATTTTAGAACCGTTATACAGTAAGGCTTTGAAAAACATCAGAAAAATGTGCTTGTTTCATATTTTGCGGGAGCGTTAATCGCGCCCGTGGGAGGCTCACATCTTGCACCAAGAAAGATTCATGGTATTTAGTCACTCAGGATTCAACAAAAAATCCTTTATTGAGTGAGAAAAACCAATAAAAATCATGTAGCTTTATCGCATATCTTTTTAGGTTGTACGGTTTTCTACGGATAGGTGCAAGATATGAGCTAAATATTAGCTGTTAAACCTAAGCGAAAAGTAAATCCAGGGCTATAGATACGATTGACTCGCTCGTATTGTTCATCGAGTAAATTCTCTAAATAAACTGTCAACCCTAAATTTTTCGTCACAGGAACGCGAGCGCTAAAATCTAAATTAAAGAAAGAAGGCGAAAAATCTGTAGCTGTCTCTCCAACTCTTGTGTATATGGCTCGACGAGCGCCACCATAGTAAGTAGCATATAAATTAGCTTGCCAGCCTGCAATTTCATAACCAATACCAGCAGAAGCAACAGAGTAGGGAATTAAACCCAGCTGTAACCCTTTTTCTGGTCCTGTTTGTATTTTCGCATCTGTGTAAGTGTAATTGACAAAAGTTGACCATCCAGAACCAATGTTCCACCGTAGCGCCGCCTCTAAACCATTTGTGTCAACTAACCCAATATTTGCCCATTTTCCTTCTACGACTCCTAAGCGATCATCTAAACTACTGCCGAAATAAGTAAACTGTCCTATTAAATTTTCCAACAGTTTGACATCAACTCCCGCAGTCCAAGATGAGCCAGTTTCTGGTTTTAAATCACGGTTAGGTAGCCATCCATGTACCGTATCATAAACATACAACTGATCCAAACCTGGATTGCGTTGTCCTCCTGCCCAACTTCCTCGCACAGCTAAAGCAGGAGAAATATCATATTTAAATCCCACGCTTGGGTTGAAATAATTACCAAATTTGCTATCAAAGCTTTGTCTCAACCCCAAATCTACCTGAAGTTTATCGGTGATATTCAAAGTATTAACAGCAAATAATGCGGTATTTAGTAAACTTTCGTTTTCATTTTCATTTAAAGCGACTCGGTTAGGAACTGTACTCAACACATCACCAGTTAAATCTGTGTTTTGTAAATCTAATCCCCAGCGCAATTTATAATTTGGAGTGAGTTGCCACGCATGGTCTATCCTAGCTGTATATAATTGTGTATCTAAAGTCCCTGTACGATAAAATTGGCTGCTAGGACCGTAAGTATTGAAGTAATCTTGGTTATAACCTAGTGTCGTTGTCACAACAGAACTGTTATCATTACTAAGGCGAGTTTTCCAAGCAAAACCAATATTTAAACCATCATGATCTAATCGGTCTCTTTGTAAAGGAAAGCCAAAATAAATTAATCCCTTACGACTGCTAAGTGTAGTTACATCTAAACTAAGAGTATTTCTATTATCTACATCAAAAGCAAGATGACCAAAATATGTGCTGTTAGCTGTATCTGCATTAAAGAAATACCCTCGGGCATCACGATTTGCTGCACCAACAGGAACGCGGTAACGGTTATCAAGAAAAGACCTTTCAAAGCTGAAATTATATCTTAAAGAGCCAGTTGAACCTGCATAGCTTAATTGTTGATTATTAAAATTCAAATCCCCAAATTCAGCTGTAGCATTGAAGCGAGGAACCGTACTACCTTCTTTGGTGATGATATTAACAACTCCTCCAAAAGCTGAGGAGCCGTAGAGAGTAGAAGCTGCACCACTATACAACTCTACTCGTTCAATAGCTTCTACAGGAATACTATTTAAATCTGTTGCACCATGATATGTGTTGACATTAGAGTTAATAGATCTGCCATTAATGAGAAATACAGATTGGTTAATCGAGGCTCCGCGATAGTATGTACCTGTGTGAATATCTGCACCATGACCTGAGTCATTGATAGCAAATCCAGGTAATTTTTTCAACACATCAGATACACTTGTCGCACCTTGTTTTTGGATTTCTTCTTTTTCAATCACATATGTCGGAGTAGACTGAGGAAGGTCATCTTTCTTCCCTGTCACATCTATAATAATTGCGCCCTCATTTTCAACTGTGGGTTTTGACTCGTTTGTTGTGGAATTTGGTTCTGGATTTCCAGTTGTTTGTGGTTTTTTAGATGGAATTGGTGTTTGAGTTAGTAATTCTGCACTTCTATATGGTTTTTCTATCTCATTCAAGTATGGGATTTCTGATGTCTTTTTTATAGAAGTCTTTTTTGACTCTAAATTATTTTCTTGTGCAAATGTGACAGGAGCTAAAGCAAAGTTAATTAATATAACTTGAGAAATCAGGAAACTAAATTTCATTTTATACCTCACAGCACCCAACTTTGACCAAACTTTAGTAGCAGTTGTGTCAACTTACGATTAGTCAGACAACTTGTCAAAAGACAAGCTGTCAAACTTCGTCTGTGGTGTGGGAAGTGAGGAAGCAGTGCGTTGCAGCGAGGCAGTGCTTGGCTAGGTTTCCCGTAGATTCCGATTGTAGCAAGTGCCGTTCCATTTTAATTGACTTCGCCTATTATCTATCCTGAGACTTACAGTCCTAGGCGGACGACAGCCAAGTCACATAATAATATGTAATAACTTTGACATTTGTTTTACCAGATGCAAGATGTAAGGTGTGGGATAGACTTTTGTGCAGCAGATCTATCTGCCACAGATTTGAGAGGATCAAACCTCTACACTAAAATTAAGAAGGTTTATACGTCCAGTTCGGAAAAATCTGGACGTATAAGCATGTTTCTATGAGCTAAGCAAAACTGTTTTCCAAGACTTTAGCTGAATTGTTTAGAATTTAGCTGTATCCGTGATAACCAATTGAGTAAACTACTCCAACTTACTCAACGCGAGTGCGTGTCGCAAAGCGACTCAGATGTGTCGTACGCGTAGTTGATGTGGTGGACTACTAGAACATAGACAGAGGAGTAAATTATTATAGATAATGTTAGAGCGGTTCGGGAGTAACCACTTTCAAAGGAGGTACATTTATTTACTGGTATAACGGTAAATTAATTGAGTCTCGAACTCTAGAATTAGAAATTGACGATCCTGGGTTACTCTACGGAGCAACTGTTTTCACGACACTGCGAGTTTACAATAACTCGCTCGATAGTAGATTAACTCACTGGCGCTCACATTGCGATCGCCTAAAATTTAGTTTACAAACCTTTGGTTGGCAAACACCAGATGAGGAGCGATTGCGTCAAGGAGCAGAAATTATGATGACGCACTTCCCTGTTCTCAGAATCGCCATATTTCCTAATGGACGTGAGTGGATAACGGGAAGATTGCTGCCAAATAACTTGACAGAAAACCAGAAAAATGGTTTAATAGCAACTTTAGCAGTTCCTGAGTTTGCTCGCAGTTTACCGTCTCATAAAACAGGTAACTACCTCAGCGCATGGTTAGCAAAAGCTAGCGCTCAAAAATTAGATGCCCAAGAAGTCATTTTGGTAGATACTGCGGGAAATTGGCTAGAAACAAGTACGGGTAACCTCTGGGGGTGGCGAGATGGTTGTTGGTGGACGCCACCCTTAACAGCAGAAATCTTGCCGGGAGTCGTGCGAGGAGAACTTGTAGACTGGCTTTTGAAAAAGCAGCACCAAGTTCCTGAGGAACCTTGGACACCAGAGTTAGTCAAGGGGTTTGAGGCAATTGCCTACAGCAACAGTGTTGTAGAAATTATCCCGCTTCGCACGGTTATCTGGCATTCAGGAAAGCTAGAATATAATCCCCACCATCCCTGTTTTAAAGAACTGCAAATATTTTTTTAGCATTGTAGGTGCAAAATTTGTTATACGTTAAGATAAGTTAACATAATTCTAAGAAAAGCCTATCTTTACTAAATGCGTCTCGCTGTCTTACCCTTCGGGTTCGCAGTCGCCTACGGAGGAGCCAGTGCGGTCTTGGGGTCTCCCCAAGTGGAGCATCTGGCGTTGGAAACCCTCCTGCAGCGCTGTCTCACTTGAACCCTCCTAGTAGGCATGGACAAGAGCAGGATGTGGACATTAAAAAATTAGGGCTTTTTTATGAAAATGAGCGCAAGCTTTATTTTCACTCTTAGTCGAACTGTCAAACAGACACCCAAGCGATAAGCGGAGCTTAAAGCCTATGACTAACGTCACGCTAGTCCCTAAGAGGGACGCTGCGCAAACGCTATCGGCTTATCGCACAAAACCAGATGTAGGAGGATGAACCTCGGTGAATAACAAACGATGGAGAAATGCGGGGCTGTATGCACTGCTGTTTATTGTAGTGATTGCGCTAGGAACAGCGTTTTTTGACCAAAAACAACCAAGTCGGGAGACATGGCGATACAGTCAGTTTATTCAAGAAGTTCAAAATCGTAAAGTAAACAAAGTTAGTTTAAGTGCAGATAGATCTACAGCTCTTGTGACGCCTACAGATGGTACCAAGAAGCTGGTGACTCTGGTTAACGACCCTGACCTTATTAACACCCTTACCCAAAACGGTGTAGATATTAGTGTTTTGCCGCAAAACGACGAAGGATTTTGGTTTAAGGCACTCAGCAGCTTATTTTTCCCTGTATTACTTTTAGTTGGTTTGTTTTTCTTGCTCCGCCGCGCTCAAAATGGTCCTGGTAGCCAAGCGATGAACTTTGGTAAGTCCAAAGCCAGAGTGCAAATGGAACCACAAACCCAAGTCACATTTAACGATGTTGCTGGTATTGACCAAGCGAAGCTAGAACTCAACGAAGTTGTAGACTTTTTGAAAAACGCTGATCGCTTCACGGCTGTTGGTGCAAAAATTCCCAAAGGCGTACTGTTGGTTGGACCTCCAGGAACTGGTAAAACTCTGCTCGCGCGTGCAGTCGCAGGTGAAGCTGGTGTCCCCTTCTTCTCCATCTCTGGTTCTGAGTTTGTGGAAATGTTCGTGGGTGTTGGCGCATCCCGTGTCCGCGACTTGTTCGAGCAAGCAAAGACAAATGCCCCCTGTATCGTCTTCATCGATGAAATTGACGCAGTCGGTCGTCAGCGGGGTGCTGGTTTAGGCGGTGGTAACGATGAACGGGAACAAACCCTCAACCAGTTACTCACAGAAATGGACGGCTTTGAAGGTAACACAGGTATTATCATCATTGCTGCTACCAACCGTCCCGACGTTCTAGATGCAGCGCTGTTGCGTCCCGGTCGCTTCGACCGTCAAGTCGTTGTAGATCGCCCAGATTATGGTGGACGTGTGGAAATTCTCAAAGTTCATGCCCGTGGTAAGACCTTGGCAAAAGATGTGGACTTAGAAAGAATTGCCCGTCGTACTCCTGGGTTCACTGGTGCAGACCTTTCCAATTTGTTGAATGAAGCTGCGATTTTGGCTGCACGTCGAAATTTAACCGAAATTTCGATGGATGAAATTAACGATGCGATCGACCGCGTGTTAGCAGGTCCAGAGAAAAAAGACCGAGTTATGAGCGAAAAACGCAAAGAACTCGTAGCATATCACGAAGCAGGTCACGCCCTTGTCGGTGCTTTGATGCCAGACTATGACCCCGTGCAGAAGATTAGCATTATTCCTCGTGGTAGAGCTGGTGGTTTAACTTGGTTTACCCCCAGTGAAGACCGGATGGACACTGGCTTATACAGCCGTTCTTATCTGGAAAATCAGATGGCTGTCGCATTAGGTGGTCGTCTTGCTGAAGAAATCATCTTTGGTGACGAAGAAGTGACCACAGGTGCGGCTCAAGACTTGCAACAAGTTGCTCGTGTTGCCCGTCAGATGGTAACACGCTTTGGGATGAGCGATCGCCTCGGTCCAGTTGCCCTTGGTCGTCAGCAAGGTAACATGTTCCTCGGTCGAGATATCATGGCAGAACGCGACTTCTCAGAAGAAACTGCTGCTGCTATTGATGAAGAAGTCCGCATACTGGTAGAAACAGCTTACCAACGCTCCAAAGAAGTGTTGGAAAATAACCGCCACATTCTTGACCAAATCGCGCAAATGCTGGTTGATAAGGAAACTGTGGACGCTGAGGAATTGCAAGAACTACTGGCAAACAACGATGTGAAAACTGCAACGTTTGCTTAAAAGGTGAGGAGTTAAGAGTGAGGAATGAATACAAAACTTTTCTATCCTCATTCTTGACTTGTAATATTCAGGGTAATTTTGGATTTTTCCAAAGTTGCCCTGATTTTTTTTCGCAAATCTTGCTTATGAACATTGTTAACCACCAATGAAACTACCATTACTTGATTCCGAAATCATCGACCGTATTATCGAAATGGCATGGGAAGACCGGACTCCTTTTGAGGCAATTGAAAAACAATTCGGTTTGCAAGAAAAGCAAGTCATTGCCCTCATGCGCCGTGAAATGAAAGCATCCAGCTTTCGGATGTGGCGCGAACGTGTTACCGGACGCAAAAGCAAGCATTTAGAAAAGCGAGAATTCGTCGCAGGTCGGTTTAAATCAGCTAATCAAAAGACTTGATTCAAACTCTCATTATTAAAAGAGTTTAGATTAATACGCTGCATATCAGCTCTCAATACGGTTCGGTTAAGGGTAGTTCGCATGCGTAGAAACCCGGTTTCGCAGAAGTTACCGGGTTTCTGTTAGGGTGCTTATCCGAACCGTATTGTATTAACTCTTCCTTTCTTCGTATATCTCTAGGCAAGGTACAAAGCATCAATATCGGGCAAAGGTAGGAAGTGAATTTTGCAACAATGCGTCATGATACATAGGATACTTTAATAAAATACTTTGCGAAAGCATTGGCTAGCCCACTCTAATAGTTAGTAGTAACTGGAGGTCGGAAATATGACGCCTAATGAGAATAACAACTCAACACCTATTGAGAAAGACGATCTAGTTGGACTAAATCGCGATATAGACGAGAATTTGAAAGAAGGTTTAGTAGGAAAGGTTGAAGAATGCGATCAAGATGGGTTTGAAGTTAAGTTTCCTCTTCCAGGAGACAAGGATTTGTCTGCCAAACTGCCAAGGGAAGATATAGACTTTCTGGTGGGAACCAAGCAGCTTAAAAATGAAAATAAAAGTTAATTAGTTTCATCTTCGAGGGCAGAGGGATACTCTGCCCTAAAAAAATTGCTAATGTAGCTGACAAAAGAAGTAAAAACTTGTTGGAGGCAAAGCAATGAAAGCAGATGAATTATTGGCACAATACGCTGCAGGTAAAAGAGATTTTACTTCAGCAAACCTGAGCGAAGCATTCTTGGAAGGAGCTGATCTGAGTGGAGTTATTTTAGACAGAGCCATTCTCGATGGAGCTGATTTAAGCAGGGTTAATCTCAGTCAAGCAAGCTTAATTGAAGCAGACTTAAATGGAGCCAATCTAAATCAGGCAAATCTCACACAAGCTAATTTGAATGGAGCTATTCTAGATGGAGCTATTCTAGAAGGAGCAATTTTGGACGGTGCCAATTTGAGTGAAGCTGATTTGACGATCGCAAAGTTAATTAATACCAACTTGCGCGAAGCCGATCTACAAGAAGCTAACCTCAATGCAGTTTCTCTAACTGAAGCAGATCTCAGTCATGCTGACTTAGCTAAAGCAGATTTAAGCCAAGCAGATCTCAAGAATGCAGAACTCCATGAAGCGAATTTAAACCAAACCAACTTGGATGATGCAAATCTAGAAGGAACAATCCTGGATGAAGATAAAGCCTAACTTTTGGTAAGAAACTTTTAGGAGATTTTCTCAGTCAGAATCTCCAAACTCTTCCAACACTCCCCCATGTCTGAATCTGCCCAAGGCATTCCAGGATTACCCGATTTAACGCATCCTAGCGAACTGATGCAATTTGGAACGCATCTACTTAAAGGTTCACTGTTATTAGTATTTCTGGTTTTCGCTTTGGGAATTGCAATTGCTTTGTTGAGCTTTGCCCTACGTCAAAATCAACAACAGCAAGAGATTTTGATTGGAGAGTGGGCAGTTAGTTACTCTCAACTATTGCGGGGATTACAGCATTTAACCCTCGTGTTAGTTTTGCTGGTGGGAGGGTTTTTTCTTTGTTCAACTTTGAGCAATCGTTACCATCATTGGGAACAGGCAAAGGTGGCTCAAGTTGCCGAGAGTGTCGCTGGTGAAAGGTTAGAACAAATAGCGCCTCAAATACGATACATGACTGAAGAGCCATATGCATACACCACTCAAGTGAATGGCAAGATAGTCAAGGTAAATGAAAAACGAAAGATTAGCCGTTTCTTAACATTAAGTGGATCGCAAATTCAAGTTAAGATTGACCAAAGCCCAGATGTTCGAGGTCGTCGGGCAATTTATAAAATAGACTACACTGCTGACTATAAAGTTGTTAACCAACTCAAAGATATTAATAGTTTTTTCTTTGAAGCATCACCACTCATTGGTTACTCCTTATTGCAAAGTTATAAAGTAGAGCGTGACGGTACTAGACTTCCACAAACAAATCCTGGTGACTATAGCTTTCCTTTTCAACTACAACCGGGACAAGAAACGAGTCTAAGAGTCACTTATAAAGCACAAGGATCACCACGCTGGGTTTATAGCTCAAATGGGCAGTTGCTTTCTAACTTCCGTCTGCTAGCCATCGCCAACTTCCCTGGAGCAGATTTTGCCAGCGGTATCATACCCAATGAGATAAAAAATGACAGACAAGGAACTCAATTTACTTGGCTCTTTGACGATAATGTTTCAGTCAAGAACCCATTTGGAGTATACACCTACACCGACCCTGTTCGTCACACTGGTGTCCTGCCGCGACTGCTATTGCTAGCACCGACAATATTTTTCTGGTGGATATTGCTGCTGTATTTATCACTACCCATGAGCTTGACAAATGTGGCAATTGCAGGTAGTGTTTTCTTTGCTTGTTTGCTGAGTTTGACTTATCTCAGTCGCTTCATAAATCCTCAGCTAGGTTGGACTCTGATTTCACTTGTCTTACTAGCATTGACATGGGGTTTAGGGTCAAAAAATCGCAGTGTTTCTCTAGCTGCCCTGATCTGTACAATTGCTGGCACTGTGCTCCCTGTCTTTGGATTATTAGTACCATTTAGCGGTCTTACTCTTAGCCTTGCAGGCTTGCTTTCAGTCATCTGGCTTGCAGTTCGTCACTGGTATGGCTTATATAGATTAGAACTAGAAGACCGTAGATAATGAGGTCTTTTCCATTGCATGCACTTTTTTGATTTGTCATATCAAGTAACTGGAATTTAAACTAAAGCATGAAAAATGACTCAGCACCGCTGAGTTGTATAAAAAAGTAAGGTAAAAAGCAAAGCTTAGAAATTACGTGACTTTTGAGCGTCGAAACTTGGGAATTTTTGTACCTTTTTTAACGACAGGGTATGGGATTCTACGTTTGCCGGGTTAACTTTGTTTGCAACCTGGAGAAATTCCTTTGAGTTTTGGGAGGTTGGGTAGGTGTACCAATCACCCTATTGAGCCAGCAAATTGATCAAAAAAATAGTTCACAGTTGGAAAACTTATGCTTTTATGGATAATGCTGTCTTCGTGAAGCGTACAATAGTACTAACAAAGTTTATATGAGACTTAATTGTAACTGTTACTACGAAACAAAATTTGGTGCTACTTATTTGGGAAACAGCCTGGAATTAATGGCAGGTATTCCCGATGACAGTATCGACCTAATTTGTACATCTCCACCATTCGCACTTGTTCGTAAAAAAGAATACGGAAATGTTGACGCCGACGAATATGTCGAATGGTTTAAAAATTTTGCAAAACAATTTCACCGTATTCTAAAACCAACAGGCTCACTGTTTATTGATATTGGTGGCAGTTGGATTAAGGGGATGCCAGTTCGCTCTCTTTACCATTTTGAATTAGTTGTTGCTCTGTGCAAACCGAAAGAAAAAGGCGGAATAGGGTTTTATCTGGCACAAGAATTATATTGGTATAATCCAGCTAAACTTCCCACCCCGGCTGAATGGGTAACAGTTCGCAGGGAAAGAGTTAAAGATTCGGTAAATACAATTTGGTGGCTGTCAAAAGAACCACATCCTAAAGCTAACAATAGAAGGGTTTTAAAGCCTTATAGCGATGCGATGAAAAACCTGATTAAGAATGGATACAAGCCCAAAGTTAGACCATCGGGTCATGATATTTCCGATAAATTTGGGAACGACAGAGGAGGGGCTATCCCCCCGAATATTATTGATGGACGTTGCAGTACAGATAAAGAAGAAATAGGGCAACCGACTCTTATACAAGAAATTTTATTTGAAGATTTAGTCCAGCCTGTAAATGTGATTTCTGCATCGAATACTGCTTCTAAGGATTATTATCAACGGCGTTGCAAAGAAGAAGGTTTGAAGCCACACCCGGCAAGATTCCCTCAAGCATTACCAGAGTTTGTCATCAACCTTTGTACAGAACCGGGCGATATTGTTTTAGAACCTTTCGCGGGTTCTAACATGACAGGTCGAGTTGCAGAAACCTTACAAAGACGCTGGTTGGCTTTTGAGATTGATGAAGACTACATCAAAAGCTCAAAATTGAGATTTGAACAAAATGCTCCTTGAGAAGTTGGTTGTCCCTGGCAGGTGTTTTTGAACGGGAATACAAAATAAACTGGGATGTTGTTTGCGATATTCTAGGCATTAAGAAAGATTTTATCGACGAGCTTTATACCCTGACTCCCCGACAAAAATATTTTCTGCTGAGTCTGCTTAACCTTGATGTGAAAGAACTTACACCAGCCAATAAAGTTGCCCAACATACCAGGAGTGTTTATGAACTGGAGTTTAGACTAAAAGCAGGCGATCGCTGTGCGGTTGCACGGGGTGTTGTAAGTATAAAAAAAAGTCAGGGACAATCGAACTACAAAAAAAACCTAACCCAGATTTAATTCGGGTCAGGTTTTGAGTGCTTGATGTTAATGCCGAATTAATACTAAAAATTCTACTGAGGAATTACATGGGACTAAAGTCATGAGCTGATGTGACTTTATTACTAAATTTTAGGGGGTGATTGCTGAATCACCCCCTGTATGATCATTCTAGGATTCTTTAACAGTCCCACTCCTGTGGGGACAGATATTACTCAGCAATATTAACCAAACCTGGAACTTCTGAACTAGCCAGTGTTGGTGCGGTAAATATAAGGGAATATAAACTTGTTGGTTGCTGCTGTGCAACAACTGGTAGAACTTGACGAGCATGAGTTGCGACTTGCATAGTCTTCACGTCGTATGTTTGCATCGCCACCTTAGGATAGAAGCCGATACCGATGATGGGAAGTATCAAACAAGCAGTGATGAACAGTTCGCGTGGTTTAACATCTAGTACCACTGCATCCAGCACTAACTCTTCATTTTGCTGACCGTAGAAGACTTCGCGCAACATTGAGAGTAAATAAATCGGAGTCAGAATCACACCAACAGCTGAGAGTAGCACGACGACAACCTTGAAGCTAGAGCTGTAGACATCGCTTGTGGCAATTCCGAGAAAAACCATCAACTCACCGACAAACCCACTCATCCCTGGTAACGCCAGAGAAGCCATTGCAGCCGTAGTGAATAGAGCAAAGGTTTTGGGCATGACTTTTGCTATGCCACCCATTTTGTCCATCATTAAGGTGTGAGTGCGCTCGTAAGTCACGCCAGAGAGGAAGAACAAACTTGCAGCAATCAAACCATGAGAAATCATCTGTAGCATTGCGCCGCTGATACCCAACTCTGTATAGGAAGCAATACCAATCAGGACAAACCCCATGTGAGCAACAGACGAATAAGCCAAGCGCCGCTTAAGATTCGTTTGAGCAAAGGCACAGCAAGCACCGTAGACAATGTTTACGACACCTAAAATTGCTAGCACTGGAGCGAAGTAAACATGAGCGTTGGGTAACATCTCCACGTTGATGCGGATAAGTGCATAACCACCCATCTTCAACAAAACACCAGCCAAAATCATCGAACCAGGTGCTGGGGCTTCACCGTGAGCATCAGGTAACCAGGTGTGCAGAGGGAAAATCGGCAGCTTGACACCAAAAGCAATCAAGAAACACACATAAACTAGAAGTTCAAATGCTTTGGGATATTCCTTCATTCCCAAAGTTGCCATGTCGAAGGTAACGCTGTCTCCAGAGAATGCCATTGCAAAGCCCGCTACCAAGATAAATATTGATGCAGCAGCAGTGTAGAGAATGAATTTGGTAGCTGCATAGCGGCGCTTTTCTCCTCCCCAGATAGAAATCAGCAAGTACACAGGTACCAACTCGATTTCCCACATCAAGAAGAACAACAGTAAATCCTGGGCAACAAAGACGCCAATTTGGGCGCTGTACATCACCAGCATGAGAGCATAAAACAAACGCGGCTTGGTAGTTACTTTCCAAGCCGCGAATACTGCGAGTGTGTTAATCAAGCCTGTTAACAATATCAATGGCATCGATAACCCATCAACCGCTACAGACCAATTCAAACCTATTTGAGGAATCCAAGAATATTTTTCAACCAGTTGGAATGCAGAGCTTTGAAAATCGTAGTTATGCCAAAAAGCATAAATCATCAGGGCAAAGTCTGTAAAGGCGACTCCCAAACCATACCAGCGGAGAGTTGTGCCTTCTTTATCTGGGATTAGGGGGATGGCTGTAGCAGCCACTATCGGCAATAAAATTATGGTTGTTAACCAAGGAAAATCAAACATATTCTATCAGGTGACAATCACTTTACGTTTTTATTTTAATTACATTATATTAAGTTGTTCATACTTTTGTGAACGTCATTTCTCTATCAAAACCAAATCTTTAGATTTCATTAGTAACAAATACTTATTTTTGGAAGCAAATCCATTCTAATTGTAAAGTTTTGCTAAGTCAACAAAAAAGGTGGCAACAGCCACCGTCACAATTTGTTATGTTAACTCTGCCCTAGGAGGGTTCTGTGGGAAAGACAGGGAGCCGGGAGCAGGGAGCAGGGAGCCGGGAGCAGGGAGCCGGGAGCCGGGAATAGAGAACAGGGAAGAAGGGGGATGGTGTTTGTTTGATTCGTTGCGAGTGTGTAACGGTGCTAGTTAAAGGCTCAGTACTTAAATAAAAAGACAGAGATAGTTACTTATAACTATCTGATAAATACGGTTGACATATCAGCAAAAGTTTCAGAGTGTAAAATTTAATTTATAGTTTGGAATTTTGAATTGATTTGTGCCCCTTGAGTATCAACACAGAGCGATCGCACCTCTGGTTTTATTCCCTCCTCCATCCAAGCTGCTGTCATCGCTTGCGCCACAGCTTGAGAATGCGCCTTATCCGTCAAAGCTAACAGCGTTGGACCGGCACCACTAATCACCATCCCATAAGCACCAGCTCCAACAGCAGCAGAATACACCGCATCGTAACCTCGAATCAATGCTTTTCGATAAGGCTGATGCAACCTATCCTGCAAAGCAGCCCTCAACCAATCACCCTTACCAGTTTCCAAACCACGCAACAACAACCCCAGATGCGCCGCATTAAAAATCGCATCCGCACGACTCACCTCAGTAGGCAAAACCTGGCGCGCCTCCTTCGTTGAAAGCTCAAAATCTGGAATCGCCACCACTGGCACAATCTCCTCACACCAAGGAACCTCACAAACCTCCCATTCTTGGCGTTCTCTGCGCCTCTGCGGTTCACCTTCCACCCCCGTCGCCGCCAACCGACACCCCCCCAACAAAGCTGGTACCACATTATCTGGATGTCCTTCTAGAGCGATCGCCAACTCCATCACTTCCAACTGGCTCAAAGGCTCCCCCTCCAACAAATTCGCACCAACCAACCCACCGACTATTGCTGTCGCCGAACTCCCCAAACCCCGCGCCAGTGGAACACCAAGATGAATCTCAATCTCTACAGGTGGCGGTGTCTGCTCTGTGTGTTGATAAAATTTCACAAACGCTTGATAGAGCAAATTACTTTCATCAGTGACAACTCGTTCAGCCTCCGCACCTGTGACAGTAATTTTCACTCCCTCAAGGTAAGGCGGTATATCAAGGCGAGTGAACTTAAACTCGTTGTACAGCGTTAGAGCCGCACCAATACAATCAAAACCTGGTCCTAAATTGGCAGTTGTGCCTGGAACAGTGATAGATACAGAAGAAAGAACAGACATTTGTCAGTAAAAACTAATTAATCAACCAGCATCTCATGTAACTGATTAATTTGCTCAGCAGTTATCTGAATCTCTTCTGTAACGTAATCCAATGTGTTGTTCTAAATACTTGAAAGCGTCTAGCCCTACTGCCCTAACTCCTGAATATTATTCATCACTTGTTGATAGAGTATTTTATTATTCTGTTTATCAAAGATTTCTGCTGCTCGCTGCAAGTCTTGCCTAGCTTTTTCTTTATCACCTAGCGCAGCATAGGCATTTCCTCGGTTATTGTATGCTGCGGCAAAATTAGGAGCAAGACGAATCGCTTCGTTATAATCTGTGATTGCTCCCTCTATATCTTTTTGAGCACTGCGAGCATTACCTCGATTGTTGTAAGCAACAGCATATTGAGGATTGAGGCGAATCGCTTGGCTGTAATCCTTTACCGCCTGGTTTTTATCTCCATTTGTTGAAAAAGCATTACCTCGATTATTGTAAGCAACAGCATATTTAGGATTGAGGCGAATCGCTTGGCTGTAATCGTCTATCGCTCCGTCTCTGTCTCCTTGTGCGGCGCGAGCATTTCCTCGATTATTATAAGCTTGAGCATCGTTAGAATTTATGCTCAGCGCTTGGTTGTAATCTTCTATCGCCCCCTGCTGATCTCCTATATCAAAGCGAGCAAGTCCCCGACTGTTATATGCAGTTCCATAGTTGGGAGTGAGGTTAATTGCTTTGGTATAAGAAGCGATCGCCCCTTGTGAATCCCCTTTAATTTGCTGATACTGGCCTTCAATATAAAAGTCTTTAGATTGAGATGGTGTTGCTACAGGGCGTCCAATAGGACGAACTCCAATTTCTGTTACTAAAACATCGTCACTGTTGCTACAGGAAACGGTTGCAAAGGCGACAAATACGGTAAACGCAGCTATCCAGACAGCTTTCATTCTTTACCAGCCATCCTCTGAAGAAATATAGGGAACGCTTAACAGTGAACAGTGAACACTTCGACAAGCTCAGTGCATCGCAGTGAACAGTGAACAGTAAACAGATAACTGATAACTGTTCATCACTCATCAGTATTTTCGTGACTTTCTTGATTTTTGGGAATCAGTCGCCAAGCAGTGGTTTTCTCAATATTTACAGACAATTGTTCCAAATTTTCTCCTAAATCTTTTTGTAGCTTTTGAGTTAGTGTAATCGGAAAATCGAAATCTATGTCTTGAGTTTGTACTAGCTTTGCGAGTTCTACAAATGCTACCTTCACTGTTTTTCGCTCAGAGGAAGAAAGCTTGAAGTAGGAACTTTCTGGTAGATTCTGAGCAAGCATAGCTTTTTTTATTCGCTCTTGTAAATGCGCGAACTCCGAGTCTAAGAGTTTCCATTGTTGCTCAAGCTGTGCATATCTTGCATTCAGTGATGTTAGGTTTTCTGTGGTAGGCTCTGGATTAATTTCTTTGTTTAATTCTATCAAACGTTGATGGATTTGAGCAAGATAAATGCAGTCTAGGTAAGCATACTCTATTTGTTCTTCTGTGAGTGGTCGCTTTCCCCAGTCGCTGGTTTGTTCTTGTTTCTCTATATTCTTAAAATCACAAAGTTCTGCTGCTAAAGTTTTTAATTGGTAGTTAGGTACTGGTAAGGCATAGTAGGGAATTTTTTTTGCCATTTCCAGAGTGCAAGTGATATTTGTAGCCTTTTTGTTACCCAGATATTTCACATCAAAGCTAGCATTATGAAAGACTTTTTCAATTTGGGGATTGAGCATAATTTTGTCAATGAACTCAGCCACAATATCAGGATGATTGAGTACATCTAAAATATGGGTGTGTTCGCCACTCAAGTCTGTTGGATCATCTAATACCTGAATCAGTGATAGTCTCGGACTACGACTTTTGTATTCTGCGATTTCTGTATCAATCCACAAAGTATGAGCTTGAGTATATTCAGCAACAAGAGAACGCATTTCGCTAGCTGAAGTCAAATATGGCATGGGGTGAATTTGCGGAAAAATGGGCAAGAGGAATTAAGTCCTAGTTTCCCAAGTTAGCATTTTATGAGTAATTTTTCTGGTGTTATATTTACGGAAGGCGGATTTGCAACAAGGAGATAACTCGCGGTGGTTCCGAGAAGCGGAGATTGTCTCTATTGTGACTTAACCTCCAACCGTGACACTCTATTATCTGTAAAGTTTCGGTTATGTTCTACTGAATAACTATTAATTCACTCAATATTTTTAATACACTTAAAACCTGTTGTAGTTCACTTTCTTTCTCTATCGATAAAGCATAAGAACGAGCATATTTTGGTTTTTCTTGCTGAACTAATTTGACGAAAACAAACTCTCTACCGTTGACAAGTAACCCAAAAGTCGGCTGTTCAATATTGGGAGTATCAAGCATATAAGCTAGTGCTTGGGGTAATGCAGTTATCACATCAAATTTAGTGCTTTTTGATTCTATAACCAAGATCCAAAGACGTTTTTGTATAACCAAAACATCAATATTGCCTTTGACTAGAATGCTTTCATCTTCAGCAGAAATCTCAGTAGAAGTTTCGGTTTCAATCTCGAAAGATGGTTGATAAAAGCCAGCTAAATCTAGCAGTGGAGACAGGACTACCATCTTCACTGCTTCTTCTGACATTGGGCGACGTTTAGTTAAATTGAAATAGTTGCTTTTAACTCGTTCCAAAGAGAATCTTTCTCTATCAGTCAGTGGTGGTAAGTTCTCTACCCATTCTGTAAAAAAATCAGCGCTTGTAATTAATTCCAATCCAAATTTTTCTTCTAAATCGTAAAGACTGATATCTCGCGCTTGAATTGTTTTTACCATAATTACTGAAACATGGGGCTGGGAAATGGGGAATATATTAGTATTGTATGTTATTGCGAGCGAAGCCCTTACACCGTTCGGACGTTCGGCGAAGCTTCGACGCCGCTCAGCTTCCGCTCAGTCGAGCCGCTGAGCGCTCACCTTGGCGTTGCCCTTACTCCCTACTTTTTGTGAGATTTTTTACCACGTTTCCGGAACATCGAACTCAAGTTATGTAGTCAGAAGCAAGTATTAAGACGTATATGTAAAGTAGTATATGGAACCACTCACCGCTGGGGCGATCGCAATTGGGACTGTGATTGCGACTAAGGCTTTAGAAAAAACCGGCGAAAAGGTAGGAGAAACTCTATGGAATAAAACTGGTGAGTTTCTCCTCACCCTCAAAAAACACTCTCCCCATACTGTAGTTGCTATTGAAAAAGCGCCCTCTCAACCACTTGACTATGGTAAAGCAGTATTGGAGGTAGAATCAGTAGCTAAAGCTCATCCTCAAGTCAATCAAGCTGTGCAAGAATTAGTAGCAGCAGCACAAGCTAATCCACCATTGAATTTAGCTGATCCATTGAAACAAATAAAAGCAGCTGTAGAGAAATCTCAACATCCAGATGCTCCAGCTTTTATTCAAAACATCCAAAAAGCTATTAATGCGGCTCAAACTCAAACCATTGACCAACGCAATAGTACTTTCAACATTTGACTGCAGTCGTCCGAACGGGAACGGACAAAGTTAACTCCCCCAAATAATGTTGTGTTTCAAGGTTCTGCCAATTTTGTTGGCAGACAGCATGAACTTTGCCTACTGCAAGAATTGTTGCAGCAACCAGGCGCAGTCGCAATTTCTGCTGTTTCTGGTATGGGTGGTGTTGGCAAAACCGAACTCGCAACGCAATATGCACGTCAACATGAAGCTGATTACCCTGGTGGAATTTGCTGGTTAAATGCCAGAACGTCGAATTTGGCAGCAGAAATAGTGCAGTTTGCCCAACTTCACATGAATCTGGAAGTCCCGCAGCAGGATTTTCGAGGAAGACAGCTAAGTCTAATCGAACAAGTACACTGGTGTTGGCAGCACTGGCAACCATCAGAAGGACTCGCGTTGGTAGTATTGGATGATATTACAGATTTGGGGAGTTGTAAACAACTTATACCAACGGCTCATCGCTTCCGCGTGTTGATGACAACACGGTTGCGAAATCTAGATTCTAATATTGAGGAGATATCTCTGGATGTGCTGTCAGAAGAAGAAGCTTTGCAATTGTTGACAAAGCTGGTGGGTGAAAGACGGGTGCAAAAGGAAGAACAAACAGCGAAACTTTTATGTGAATGGCTGGGATATCTACCTTTGGGTTTGGAATTGGTGGGGCGATATTTGGCTAAAAAACCTCCTCATTGGACTTTAGCTAAGATGTTGCAACGGCTGAAACAGCAGCGACTCCAAGATGAAGCGATAAATCGCCATCAAAAGCAATTGCAACAAACCTTGAGTACAGCACAGCTTGGGGTTCTGGCTGCATTTGAATTAAGTTGGCTGGAACTCGATCCGATGACACAACGTGTCGGTGAGTTATTAAGTTTATTTGCACCGGATATCTTTGCGTGTGTTTGGGTAGAGTCTGCAACTGGGAGACTGAATTGGGATTCAACTGAAGTTGAAACAGCACTTGATCAACTTTACGAGCGTCATTTGATTCAATGGGTGGAAGATAAAAGTGGAGATAGAAATGATTGCTACAAAATTCATCCCTTAATTCGGGAGTTTTTGAAAGTCAAGCAAGCAGCATCTGAACAAGTTGATGAGTTGAAACAGGACTTACGCACCAACAACGTAACTACTGTCATTGCGAGCGAAGCGAAGCAATCTCAACCGCTTGTAAAAATCTACGCATATCTGGGTAATAGTGCTCAAATCTAGGTAGAGGGAAGTTAGCGGTTTATCTTCCGAAGAAATCATCTTTAACACTTTCGTTTGCTTTGAACAGATTGCTCTGTC
>JAESGJ010000139.1_pt1 | contig 87116 bp, 94 predicted proteins | sample 9266241 | NCBI WGS metagenome assembly JAESGJ01 (sample SAMN14514841, study PRJNA621669) | algae metagenome | isolation source: Brasilonema octagenarum HA4186-MV1 and co-occurring heterotrophs from wet... | place: USA: Manoa Valley, Hawaii | collected 2009-07-20
ATTCTCACATAAGGTGCCAGAAACAAAGCGTCATTCTCACATTAACTGCCGATTATCAAATTACCTGCCGGCGCAACATGTTGAAAATGCTGAACTGCGGTTCCGGGATTTAAATGGAAAGTGACAACGGGACGCTGCGCGAGCGCATCCGCTATCTCTGCCGCGCCTCGCTGGCGAAGCGCAGGCGTGCGGCGAGCTTGCGATCGTGCCGGAAGCTCCATTCCCGGTCGAGCAGTAGGGCAAGCCATTCCGGGTGCGTGAGACCTTGGGCCTCGATGTTGGCGGTGAGTTCGCCGAAGGCTCTGGCCATGCCGGCAAGGCCCATGGCGTTCAGACGATCGAGATTGGGATGGTTCAGCATGCTGGTCTCCTTCAATGGTAGTAGCGCGAGCCTCGGATGTTGGGATGAGCGATCGGCTGGTCGGGCGCGGCCGCCGCGGAGAGGCCATAGCAGGCATCGGCCAGCACGCAGCCAAAACGCACCCCGGCGGCACGGACACGATCAATCTCGGCGAGCGCGAAATTGAGTAGATTCCGATCCTTTCCCGAAATCAGCAACCGCACGCAAACTCCTAAACAGTAATTATCGCGATAGGCGGAAATTCCCTGAATTTTCAGCAGAAGCTGCCTCTAGTACGGCTAATCTTCTTATGGAGAATTTTGATGCCCAGCTCTTTTGTCGGCACCTTCGGCGCCATTCGCATAGCCGCTGTACTTTCGTTGGTCAGCTTGTTTGCATCAGGATGCGGGTTCAACTCCATTCCGACTTACGAGGAGCAAGCCAGAGCTAAATGGTCGGACGTGCAGAACCAATATCAGAGGAGAGCTGATCTCATTCCAAATTTGGTCGAGACGGTGAAAGGTTTCGCGAGGCAGGAAACCAGCGTCTTGGAAGCGGTGACTAACGCCCGGAGCCGCGCAACATCAGTCCAGGTCAATGCGGATACGATTACCGATCCTGAGGCCTTCAAGAAATTCCAAGAAGCGCAGTCACAACTATCAGGAGCGCTCGGACGCCTGATCGCCATTTCCGAAAGCTATCCCGATCTGAAATCGAATCAGAATTTTCTCGCGCTCCAGTCGCAACTCGAAGGGACAGAAAACCGCATCTCAGTTGCGCGGCGCGACTTTATTGAGGCCACGCGCCTTTACAATACCGAGCTGCGGACGTTCCCGGGCGGAGTATGGGCATCGATTTGGTATACTAAGAACAAACCTATGCAGGAATTTACAGTGGTTGACGATGTTAAGGCGGTCCCACAAGTGAAATTCCCGTCAGCAAAGCCATGATAAATCGCTCAATAATTGGTCTCTGTGCTTGGCTGTTTCTCATATGCACGGCTGAAGCTCAGACCCCGGTTTTTCCCACGCTTTCAGGGAGAGTGATCGATGAGGCTGACATATTTGATGAGGCAGGGCGTACTGCTCTCAATCAAAATTTGGCGGATTTCGAGTTAAAAACATCAGATCAGATTGTCGTTGTAACTCTCAAATCGTTACAGGGCATTTCGATTGAAGACTACGGTTACAAGCTTGGGCGTCAGTGGCAGATAGGGCAAAAAAACAAAAATAATGGTGCTCTTCTAATTGTGGCACCGAGCGAGCGAAAAGTTCGAATCGAAGTCGGCTACGGTCTAGGAGCCGTGGACTCTAGAGGATTCCCAAGTTGGTTTAGGCGTGATTCAAGGCTGTCTTTTGGGAGGCAGCTATGGGCGTTCTGGACCGCCTGATTCTCCGGGATGAGCAGTGGGAGCGGATTTCGCCGCACATCATCGGTGATGAGCGCACACGCGGCTCATCGGGGCGCGACAATCGGATGTTCGTGGAAGCGGTGTTGTGGATCGTGCGGACCGGCTCACCCTGGCGCGATCTGCCGGATGTCTTCGGCGACTGGAACAGCGTCTTCCGGCGCTTCAGCCGCTGGAGCCACAAGGGCGTCTGGTGGCGCATCTTCGCGGCGATGTCGGACGATCCCGACTTCGAATACCTGATCGTCGATTCCACGATCATCCGCGCTCACCAGCATGCGTCGGGCGCTAAAAAGGGGGGCCTGAAGATCAGGCCATTGGCCGTTCCCGCGGCGGCCTGAGCACCAAGATCCACATGGCCGTCAGAGGTCTCGGCTGTCCGGTTCGCTTTGTGCTCACGGCCGGTCAGAAGGGCGACTGCCCGCAAGCTGACGCGCTGATCGAAGGATTGCCTGCACAGGTCGTCATGGCTGACGCGGCTTATGACGCCGATCCGCTGCGCCAGAAAATCGCCGAGAAGCGCGCCATCGCCGTCATCCCGAACAATCCCTCGCGGGCGCGCAAATATCCGCTCGACAAACACCTCTACGCACAACGCCATCTCGTCGAGTGCTGCTTCTCTAGGCTCAAGCAGTTCCGACGCGTCGCGACACGCTTCGAGAAGACGGCAAGACACTATCTCGCCATCGTCACAATCGCCGCAACCGTCCTATGGCTCAGATAAGTGTCCACGGGTCCTAGAGCCAAGGCTGACGGATGCTCTTACGAGAGGAATAATCGAACAGGTAATTCTGCCGAGATTCAGGGTAGGAGATTTTTCGGGTGGCGTTCGAAGCGGTGTCGATGAAATCTAAGAGTGCTGAGCGCGGCCGCCGACTTAAGGTCGGGTCAGGCGCTATCGAATTCATCGCAAATGATTGCCACACCTGTTGAAAAGCCGATACCTACCTGGCTGATTGTAGCAGCCCTTATTGGGTTCGTAGGTCTTTTTATTTACTGCGCTATCGTAGGCGGAATGCTCTGCCGCTCATTGGTGCAGATCCTACTATTGGTTATCTTGACAGGTGGTCATGGTTCTTCGCGACGCGGTTCCACGTTTTCTGGTGGAGGCGGGTCATTCGGTGGGGGAGGCTCTTCAGGGAGTTGGTAAGGTTTTGAAAATGCTAACGGATGTCGACAAAACAAGAATCGCTGACGCTATAAGAATTGTGGAGTCTCAAACCGCCGCAGAAATTTTCTGTGTTATCACTCGCCATTCGAGTCAATATAAGCTTATACCTCTGGCGTGGGCTGCGTCAATATCTTTGCTGACGCCGCTTCCTCTTATATATATTACAAATCTATCTGCTGAAATAATATACTGTATACAATTGCTATTTTTTCTCTTGGCTGTTGTGGTATTGTCAAATTCTACAATACGTTTCCATGTTGTTCCGACTCGCGCAAAACGCGATCGCTCTCATGCCGAGGCAGCCCGTCAATTCGTCGTTCAAGGGCTGAGCAAGACCGAGCACCGCACCGGAGTTTTGATTTTTGTCTCGGTTGCGGAGCGCTACGCCGAAATCGTTCCTGACGCCGGGATCGATGGAAAAGTCACGCCAGTTGTATGGAGTAACGCGATCGAATCTCTCATTTCAGCGATTAAAATTGGCAGACCGGCTGATGGCTTCGTTACAGCGATTGAGCAGTGTGGAGCTGTACTGATCGAAAATTATCCTCTGGGGACGCTAAAACGAAACGAATTGCCTGACAAAATTTTTGAAATTTAGTTGGAGGCATTTTCAGCGACGATTGGAGCGTCGGCTGCCGCCTTTGAGTGCGTTGAAACGATTCGTAACAGTGCAGCGCTCGGGATTTTGCTAAGTTGTGATCGATTCCCGGCGGTCAGGCGCCACACGACCTCGAAAGCAGCTGCGACCTTGATCGAAAACAATGCGCCAAATCCAAGCCCGGCACCCACCGCGTCTCGGGAATCGCACGTATTGGTCGTCGATGACGATCCCCAGATCAGGGTGCTGGTAGCGCGATTGCTGCGGGCGAGCGGCTATCGCGTCACGAGCGCCGGCAATGGCGACGAGATGAAGCAGATGCTGACCTCGACCTCGATCGATCTGATCGTGCTCGATGTGATGTTACCAGGCACTTCGGGCTTCGATCTCTGCCGCGAGCTTCGCCGGGATTCCGCCGTTCCGATCATCATGTTGACGGCCCGAGGGGAAGAAAGCGACCGCATTGCGGGCCTGGATATTGGGGCCGATGACTATCTCGCCAAGCCGTTCAGCCCACGTGAACTGGTCGCACGCATCAACGCGATAATGCGGCGCATGCGCGTGAACGGCGCGGCGAACAGTCCTACGTCAGCACGAAACTTCGCCTTCGCCGGATGGACGCTCGATGTCGTCAGGCGGGAACTCATTGATCCGCAAGGCGCGGTCGTGGACCTAAGTACGGGGGAGTTCGATATGCTGAGAGCCATGGTCGAGGCGCCAGGTAAGATCCTCAGCCGCGACCATCTGCTCGATCTCGCCAAGAACCGCGTCGCGACGGGGTTTGATCGGGTCGTCGATGTGCAGATCAGTCGCCTGCGCCGGAAGATCGAGGTCGATCCCGATAACGCGCCGATGATCAAGACCATTCGCGGGACCGGCTATATGTTTATGCCGGACGTCGAGCGGCAATGAAGCGCTTCTGGCCCGATACGATCCAATCCCGCACCATCATCGTGCTGCTGCTCGGACTCGGTGTGTTCCACGTTCTCAGCCTTTGGACTTATCAGGTCGGGCTGCGCTCCGAGATCGACCTGACCAACGAGAACCGGCTGGGGGAGCGCCTCGTCTCGATCAAGCGTGCCATCTTGGCGCTGCCGGTCGATGAACGCGACGGCATCGCGCATTCCCTGTCCGGGGGCCCCATCGAAGTTCATTGGAGCACGGTTGGCCTGACGGCTCCCAATTCCGACGACGATCCGGCTCTCGCCACCTTGCGCGATCGGCTTGTCGCAATGGCGCCGGAACTCGTCAGCCAAGGCCTGATCGTGGCCGCCCCGCGCGCCATGGGCGGCCGCGGCGTCGATCCTCACCAGATCCAGGTCTCGATCAAGGCGGCCGATGGCGGCTGGGTCAACTTCAGCGTCACCCGGCTCGGCGGCCCGCACGGGACGGGCCACGGCATCTTCTTCTCGACGACGCTGATGGCGCTCGGGGTCGTCCTTGTCTCGATCCTGATGGTGCGCTGGCTGACGCGCCCCTTGCGCATCTTCGGTGAAGCCGCCCGGCAGACCTTCGTCGGCAACCGGGCCGCAGAGGTCCCCGTCGAGGGACCACGGGAGGTCCGTGATCTGGCGGAGGCTTTCAACGACATGCAGCGCCGTATCAAGCGCCTGATCGACGACCGGACGCAGACCCTTGCTGCCGTCTCGCACGACCTCAAGACGCCGCTGACCCGCCTGCGGCTGCGCGCCGCCGAACTCGACGATCATCCGTCAGTTCCCGAGATCGAAGCCGATCTCGACGAGATGGAGGCGATGCTCGATGCGAGCCTGATGTTCCTGCGCGGCGAGCAAGTCACCGAACCGGTTCGCGATTTCGATCTGTCCGCACTTCTGGAGACGATCAAGGACGATTTCGTCGATGCCGGCCGGGACGTAGCGCTCGTCGCCCCGCCTCGCTTGCGCGTCAGCGGCCGCCACCTCTCGCTGAAACGGGCTTTCACCAACCTGATCTGGAATGCGGTTCGGTACGGCAAACGCGCTCACATCACGCTCGACATCAAGGATGGCGACGTGTCGGTTGTGATCGACGACGATGGCCCGGGGATTCCGCAGGATCAGCTCGAGGCGGTCTTCGCCCCGTTCACGCGCATCGAGACCTCGCGCAGCCGCGAGACCGGCGGTGTCGGCCTCGGCCTGACGATCGCCAGAACGGTTCTACGCGGCCACGGCGGCGACGTCGAACTGAGTAATCGCGACCCTCGCGGCCTGAGCGCGACGGTTCGGCTGCCAGTCGGCTCGGGCGGCTGATCGGGCCCACGCATGGCCGGTTTGGCTGGCTACTTGTCTCCCAGCTTAAGCGGGTCCGACCTGGAGCGTTTAATCACGCGTTCCACGCATCGATCGTTGGTGAATGAAGGATTCCTGATGACCGCCCTATTCCCAGCAACCCCTGATATTGCATGAAAACGACAATCGATAAGGAGCCAGCTGCAGAAAGCCGCAGTGCGCGCGAGCCGGCCAACTCGTCTTGGAGTCGCGACATCCGCCTAGCATCGGGGATGGTTCTGCTCCTTTTCGCGACGACACATTTCCTCAACCATGCGGTCGGGATCGCAGGCTTGGAGGTGATGGAGCGGGTCCAGGCCTGGCGTCATGGACTTTGGCATTCGTGGATGGGAACTGCCGTCTTGTATGGGGCTTTCATTGTTCACCCCCTGTTTGCTTTGTTGCGGGTTGCCCAGCGGCGAACATTTCGGATGCCGGCGCGCGAGGCGCTGCAAATCCTGCTCGGCTTTGCGATTCCGTTTTTCCTGATCGATCATATCGCCGGCACACGGATAGCAGGGGTGTCGTTCGGCCTGGACGAACGCTATCATGCCGTTCTGCAGCGGATTTGGCCCAGCCTCGCAATCGAGCAGTCGGTTTTACTGCTTCTGGTCTGGACGCATGGGATCATCGGCTTGCACTTTTTGCTGCGAACCCGCGCAACCTATCCGCGCTGGCGCGAACCATTCTTGCTTGCCGCCATCCTCCTGCCAATCCTGGCACTGATCGGCTTTGCCGTGGCCGGGCGGGAAGCCGCGCTACTCGCTGGAAACCGTTCTGCCGATCTGGCAACGGCGTTCGCTGAAAACGTGATCTGGGCCAAGTCGGCCTATTTCGGCTTGGTCGCTTCGTTTGCCCTGTTTGTCGCGATTCGTGAAATCCGGGTGCGCACAACAAGTTCGATCACGGTGCGATTTGTCGGTCACGGGCTGCGAAAACTGACGCCGGGGCTCACGGTTCTGGAGATGTTTCGCCGTTTCGACATCCCGCACGCCGCCTTGTGCGGCGGCAGAGCGCGCTGCGCGACCTGTCGCGTTCTCGTACTCGACGGCGGCGACAAACTGCCGCTACCGGCATCCAACGAAGCCAAGCTGCTTCGCCGGATATCGGCGCCGAGCGGTGTCCGGCTCGCATGCCAGATCAGGCCTCGTGACGATCTCCAGGTTCGGATTTTGCTTGCATCTCGGCTTGGAGACGGATCGACCACCAAATCGGAGGCCGAAGGCAACAGCGAGAAGCGCGCGCTCACTGTCATGGTCGGGAATCTGCATGCCCTCACGGCTTTATCGGAACGACAATTACCGCAGGAGCTGATGGGTTTGCTCAATCGTTTGTTCGACGAGATCGTCCAGGCTGTCGCTGCTCATGGCGGACGCATTGACGAATTCAATGGCCATGGTTTTACGGCAGTCTTCGGGCTGGAGAGCGGCGGCGCCGAGACAGTCAGGGCGGCGATTAAAGCAGCCAGCGATATCGTGCGCGCCGTCGAGGCCTTGAATCGCGAATTCGGACCCGCGCTTCCGCTCCCGTTGCGGATTGGTCTTGGCATCCATAGCGGCGAGGCGATTGCCGGCACGGTTGAGAGCGAAGGCATGGGCCGGCGTGGGATCACTGTCGGCGAACCTGTGATGGTCGCCAGTCAGCTCCAGGCTGCGACACGCCGGGTTCTGTGCGACATCATCGTGTCCGATGCGACGATGCGTTTAGCTCGCCGGCGCGACGACAATGCGAAAGCGCTGAGGATTTCGATCACGGGATGGCACTCGGCCCTCGCGGCGCATGGCTTCGGAAGCGCAACCGAACTCGCCGCCGTACTCCGCGAAGACGATGCCCTGCCTTCGAGCCCGGTGGAGTCCACTCGCGACGCGACGGGGATCTCGGTCGATCCGGCGTTGAAGCGCGACGATCATGTTGCGGTATGAGCGAAGCGAGCATCAGCCGTCGACGAGGGGCCTTGTGCCTGGTCCGTCAAACGACCGTCTGGCGGGCATAATATGATTTGTCCGTATCGCTAGCTTTTCGACGGGAAAACGGACATTGTCCGGGTTGATCGAGAAAACGGACAAAACCAAATCATGGTGGCGATCGGCTATGCGCGGGTTTCGACAGGCGAGCAAGATTTGTCGCTGCAGCTCGACGCCCTGAATGCAGCTGGATGCGAGCGCGTTTTTCAAGATCACGCTTCCGGTGTGCTCGCCGATAGGCCAGGTCTGGCGCACGCGGTCTCCTATGCGCGCGAAGGCGACACCGTGATTGTCTGGAAACTCGACCGGCTCGGCCGCTCGATGAAGCACTTGCTCGAGATCGTCGGCGAGCTTCAGGATAGAGGCGTCGGGTTTCGCTCGGTGACCGAAAACATCGATACGACCACACCAGGAGGCCGCCTCGTCTTCCATCTGTTCGGCGCACTCGCGCAATTCGAGCGCGACCTGATCAAAGAGAGGACGCGGGCAGGGTTGGTTGCTGCGGCAGCGCGTGGCAGGCGAGGCGGGCGTCAATCCGTGATCACGCCGGAAAAGCTCGAAAAAGCGAAAATCCACATTGCCGCCGGCCTGACGGTGCGCGAAGCCGCTGCCCGAATTAAGGTCGGTAAAACAGCACTATATAATATTCTGAATCAGAAATATTGAGTTAACGGGTCTAATTGAGATGGTCGAAGAGAATTGGCAAGCTGAACTTATTAGGCACTGGCGCACTGATTCGGTCGGAACCTACCGCAATTGGTTCTTATGGGAAGAACGCCTAAAGAATTTCCGCTCGATCCGGCGTGGCATACAAGCCGTCGTTGCTGAAATCCGTGATGACCGATTTGGCAATGCGTATCGCGGCTCATCCTTGGAAACGGTCCTGGAGTCGATTTCCGAACAGCGGCAGGTTTTCAAAGGCGCCGACCATGCCTTCATGTGGAAGCCAAAACTTCGTATCCCCGACATCTATGAAGATCGCGACAATCAGATTGCGTTTGGACGGTTTCTCGACACTTGCGTCTGTTGCTCATCAGAAAATGAAGTTCTGAACGCGATTCATGCCCTTGATCAGCGAAAGATCAAAGGTCTCGGCCCATCGGCAGCCAACCTCTTGTATTTTTTGCATCCAACGCTTGCGCCTCCGTTCAACACAGCGATCGTACGCGGCTACAACGTTTTGACCGGCGCGAAGGTCAAGCTTGGGCGGTGGGAAGAATATCTCGCAATGCGTCAGGGCATGCTGCGCTTCAACTCGCTTCATCGGTCGCTCTTTTCAAACGATTTGGGCGCGGTTGCAGCTTTCCTGTTCGACCTCGGGACGGGACGCTATCCGATGCCAGGCTCGGATGGGAATGCGACGTCGATGGACCATTGGCGAGCGGACCTCGATCAGGTTCGCGCTGAGTCGGCTGCCGCGAAAAAGAGCGAGATGGCGGCTCGTGAAGCCGATCACACCCACACGGAGATTCAGGGCTGGCTCAGGGATCTCGGTTTGTCCCTTGGATACCAGGTCTGGATCGCCGCAAACGACGCCAGCAGGTCCTATGGCGGTGGCAAGCTCGCCGATGGCTGCCTCGCTGTCCTTCCCGGGCCTCTTGCAAACAACGGCGCGGTAGAGGCGGTCAGGCTCATCGACGTGTTGTGGCTCGACAGCAGCACCGGTTGCGTGACGGCCGCCTATGAAGTCGAACATACGACGAGCATCTATTCGGGAATCGTCCGCATGCTCGATCTCGCTTTGGGGACGGCAGGCGAGGCGACACGCAATTTTTTCCTGGTGGCTCCTGATGACCGGGAGAATGAAGTTCGCGCGCAGTTTGCGCGCCCGGCTTTCGCGAAAGTCGCCGATCTCGATCTGCGCTATTTACCCTATAGCGAGTTGCGCCATCATCGCGAAGCGATCACCCGTTTCGGCACGGGGTTGAAAGGTATCCTCGCGATCGCTCGGCCCTTGAACGGATTTTCCTCGCCAGTCTGATAGCGTGTTGTCCACGCCAATCCGTCTGGTCGATGACGAGAATGCCAAAGCGACCTCTGCCTCGGAACGATCACCGCCGCAAGGGGCTCGCCTTGGCGAGATCGTTCCGGATCGTTGTCGCAGCGACGCCGGCTTGGCCCATGGCATGGCTGATCTGGTCGAGCCCCAAGACCAGGTCGCCTGCTGCGTAAAGGCCGTCGACGCTCGTCCGCTGATGCTGATCGACGATCGGGCAGCCATCCTCGGTCGCGCGAGCGCCAAGAGTGATCGCGAGCTCTGATCGGACCGTCGTCCCGAGTGCGGCATAAATGCTGGAAAACGCCCCGGCCCCGCCTGGCAGGCTCACCTCGATCCACTCAGACTGAAGGGAAAATGCCAAGCACGGCCCGGCGAGAAGTTTGAAGCCGGCGGCGGCGGCTCGCGCGCGCTGCTCATCGTCGAGTTGATGCTCACCATCGGGAGCAATGAGGCTTATGTTAGCGGTGAAGCTCCTCAGAAACTCGGCTTCTGCGAGGCCTGATTGACCTGTGCCGATCACGGCGACAAAGCGGTCGGTGACCTCGTAGCCGTCGCAGATCGGACAATAGCGCAGCAGGCCGCGTCGAACGGCTTCGTCATGCATGCTCCCAGACAGGCCCTCGGGGCGCCGGTTGAAAACACCACTTGCGAGCAGGACCGTGCGCGCCGAGATCGTTTTCTCGCCAGTGCTGGCGGTGAATGTCCCGTCGTCAGCCGATCCGAGTGACCTGATCGCCCCAGTCTCGAACATCGCGCCAAATTTGGTCGCCTGGGCACGCATGCGCGAAAGCAGCTCGACGCCGCTTATGCCATCTGGAAATCCGGCATGGTTGTGCGTGGTTGGGATCATCGCGGCCCGTCCATCGCCGGCATCGACAACCAAAGCCGAAAGATGAAAGCGCGCCAGATAAATGGCGGCCGTAAGCCCAGCCGGTCCACCACCGATGACGAGGCAGTCGATCGGGTTCGAAGTCAAAGTTGGCGAGATAAACATGTCTTTAATCCGGAATTCACGACGAAAGCTCAAAATCAAGATGATTTCGGGAGAATCAACAACTCTTGCGGTAGAGCGTTGGTCAAAGCATGCTCAGAACTTCAAAACTACTTTCTGGCGTCTTGCGGCAAGGACCCATAGTCCGCACATGACGATGAACTCCGATGCCGCACCGCCGGCCAGAGCCCATGAGGTGGCGTCCGTCTGGAGCGCGAGCATGACGGTCGATAGACCGATCGCCGCGGCCAGCGCCGACACGATCGCGATCGCTCGGTAGTCCAGCCTGATTTCGAGTCAGATCTTCGGTATGGCATAGAGCAACGGCAGACTACAGATCGCCCAGGCGAGGATCATGAGCGTGTAGGAGTCGGCATTTTGGAGCCAGATAGGCTCGCTCCATGGTATCAGCGACGCTATTGCAAGCCCGTAGAGGAGACACAGAAGCGCCAGGGGGCCCGGCCACAGCCACATCAAGCGCCGGACCCCCGCGATATCGCATTGTCTCATCAGAGCCGATAGCTCAGGCTGAACCATGTTGCCAAAGGCGGTCGAGACGATCCGCAACGGGACGAACAGGACGAGTGCCGCGGCGATCGGCCCATAGGCGGCCGGTCCAGCCAAAGTTGCGACTAGGAGCGCCATGCCTTGGCCCTGCAGAGTAACGATCGTAACGCTGAGCAGCGACCATTTCAGGCTAGGCCACAAGAGACAGTAGCGCCGCAAGCCATGGCGGCCGGCATGAACTCGGACAGGCCGTCGCGCCAGGGCCAGCATCGTTCCGATCCCAATCCCATTGGCACAAGCCATGGCGAGAAAGGTCAAATCGAGACGGTTTGACACCTGAAACAACGCAAGCGCCGCGCCGGCAGTCCCGCTTAAGACGAATGTGAGATCGCCGAAACTGACGACGGCGCGAAGCTTTCTTGCGAAAAGACGGTCCGGATATGGCTCCTCAGGCCCCACAATCCGACAAACGCTCCTCCATTAGCGCGCCTCGGTCAAGCCAGCCATTCGTCAAGACCACCACGATGGTGGCGAGCAGCGTCGAGAGCACCAACGCGGCCAGACCGAAACTGACTTCATAGGCGTTGGCTGCGGCTTCACTGTGAGATTTCGCGATGAACGCGCTGGCAGGCAGTGCCGTCAACGCCCGTATATAGGTTATGCCGATGCCGCCAATGACCATGATGAGAGTGAAAACGCCATAGTCTCGAACGGGAATACGATTGAGCAGCGCGATGTTGAGACCGAAATGAAGTGCGCTTTGGATCGCTTCTCCGCCGACCAAGTAGATGAGGATGCCGGCTGGTCGCTGCCACATCAGTCGCGATCAGCGTGATGACAATTTTGATGGCTGTGACCAATCTCCGATATGACGTTAATATAAACATCTGCGAAATGCACTGCGCAAGATACTTTCATGATTAGGATGTCTATATCGCTTATGCGTTATAGACAGTCTAGCATCCGACCGTATTGGTGCCTACGAATTAAGCGTCGCGTTACAAAATGTAACAAAACAGCCTGGCCTTCATCGCCGCGTGTCTCCGGACGCCTTGGAAAGACGCCGGAGCAAGCGTGCTCTCGGGCATAGGAGCTTTTCGGCAGCACCGCGCGATACCGGCAGCTCTGCGGCGAGCGACATCTGGCCGGTGCGTCGACCGACCCCGGCAGTGATCGATCCGTGCGGCACCCGGAAGTCGTCGTACTCGAAAATAGCCGCGAGGAATTGGAGCGGCGTCTTGGGAGCACGGCTTCGCTGTCGCAAAGCCAAGCGAGCCGACGATGCCGCAAAATCTACCCGCCCTTGACGGATCGACAGCGCCGCGATCTAGCTGACAAGCTGCAGAGCTTCGAAAGATCATGGCTGTAGGACGGGAACTGTGACCTGATGCGTCTTGTCAAGCTCGCGTTCCTTCCCGGAATCACTTTGAGCTTGATGGCGCCGGCGCTTTCCTCCGAGAGCCCAGGCAATGACCCGCCCAAGACGGGCTACACATTGCTCAATCCGGTTCCCGACGACAAGTTGCGTGAATTTAGCACGGATCGCCCGGGCAAATCGCATAGCGCGATCACAGTCGACGCCGGACGGTTCCAGGTTGAATCTGATTTTATGACGTACACCTACGACCCGAGGGGGCGCGGCTATACGACGACGAACGCTTACAGTATCGGGACCCCGATCCTGAAAATTGGTGTCACCAATTGGATGGACCTTGAATTTGGCCTGTCGCTTTTCAACGGGCTTCGCCAGAGCGGAGGCGGACTGAATGCGACGAGTGACACTGGCGGCACGACCCGCGCGCGCGGGTTTGGCGACACATTGGTCGGGGCAAAGCTCGACCTGTTCGGCAACGACGGCGGCGACCAGTCGCTGGCGTTGTTGCCCTTCATAAAATTGCCGACCGCGGCTCGCGGTTTAGGCAATGATCATATCGAGTTCACGCTCAATTCTCCCTACACGATAGCGCTTGGCAAACCTTGGTCGCTCACCCTCGAGCCAAACTTTGGGGTTCTTCGCAATGCCGCCAACACGCGCTACAGGGAAAACTATGGCTTCATCGGCAATCTGAGCCGTCCCGTCCTTGTCGAGGGCCTCACTGCAGCTGTCGAGATCGCGGTGGATGTGAGCTCCGAGCGCAAGGAGCGCCTACGGGTCAGTTTCGATCCTTCGCTACAATATCTCATCACCAAAAATCTGCAGCTCGATGTCGGCGTTTATATCGGCCTCAATAAGCAAACTCCCCGCTACATATCGTATACGGGCGCCTCTTACCGTTTTTGACGTGCGCGTCGGTAAACAGCGCTCTGGCAGATGAATTCTTCGACCGGATTCAACGAAAGCGCATGACGATGCGCCTGTCTCAGATGGTGGACAAAATCTTGAAATTCCACCGCATGTCTGCGCAACCTCTTCTTTGATCCGCCCAATGAACGGATGTCATGTCAGCAACCGGTCTAATTCGGCTATCCCACCTTATTGCGATCCAGCGGGATCTGGATAAGCTGGCGAATAATGTTGCCAACGTTTCGACGGCCGGGTTCAAAGGTCAACGCTCTTCATTTAAAGAGGTTTTGAAGCAGGCATCTGTATCTTACGAGCATCCGTCAAAGAATAAAAATTATTCCACTGTCGCAGCGAGCGGTGCTACAGTAAATTTTTCGCAGGGCGAGATCGAACACACTGGCAATGCGACCGACGTTGCGATCAAAGGTGATGGATGGTTCGTCGTTCAAACGCCGCAAGGCAACCGATACACGCGCGACGGATCCTTTCGGATCGATCGTGCGGGCCAGCTCGTGTCCGCAAGCGGTCAGCCGATCCTGACATCGAGTGGCCCCCTGACGCTGACCGGCAATGACTTGAATTTCACGATCGCCGCCGACGGGACCATTTCGACCGCCCAAGGTCCGAGAGGCAAAGTTTTGGTGGTGAGCTTCGCGCAGACTGGGGATTTGCTTCCGGCTGGTAACAACCTGTTCAGATCGGACCAGAACCCCACGCCAGCCGCAAGCAAGGCAATACTGGCCCAAGGATCATTGGAAAAATCGAATGTTGCCAGCGCAATCGAGATGATCAATCTGGTCAAGCTATCGCGAGCTTATGATCTGACTGCGGGCATGATGCAAAAGGCCGCGGCCTCTGACAATTTGCAGAGACTTTCAGATACCCTGTATTGATCTCGCGGCCCTGCGATCTTTCGGGCCCTGACGCATTGCCTGTTGTTGAGCGCAGGTATCGAAAGCTACCATAAATTCCCGGTGGGTGGTGGCGGATTTGCTTTCCCTTCGGACTCACCAGCCAAACTATTCAAGGGTGAAGGCCTTATAACCTGAGTCCAACGACCCGGACGCGTCCGGGAGCATTCTGAGGCTCGGCTGCCTCCGTCGCGCTTGCGATACAATATGTAACAGTCCGGTTTTTCGTTTTCCGCTACATCGGCTACGTGCTCCGTCGATGGGAGCCGTCGATTACGACGGGGAATCACGCAATGGGTGTTTGGTCGGCGTTGCCGCTTGTTGAACCAGACCCGTCTCGACCAGGCGATATTTTGGTCGTCGACTACTATCCCCAGGTCAGAATTCTGGTGGCGCGGCTGCTGCGGGCGAGCGGCTGCCGTGTAACGGTCGCTAGAGATGGCGACGAGATGAAGCAGGTGCTGGCTTCAAACGCGATCGATTTGATCGTGCTCGACGTCATGCTGCCAGGAGCTTCGGGCTTCGATCTGTGCCGTGAGCTTCGACAGAACTCTCTCATCCCGATCATCATGCTCACGGCTCGCGGTGAAGAGAGCGACCGCATCGCCGGCCTCGACAGTGGCGCTGACGACTATCTCGCCAAGCCTTTCAGCCCGCGGGACCTCGTCGCGCGGATCAACGCTGTCATGCGACGCGTGCGCGTCAATGGCGCGACGCACAGCCTGACGCCGGCTCGGGGCTTTGCATTCGCTGGCTGGACGCTCGACGTCGTCAAGCGCGAACTGATCGACCCTCATGGCGTCGTCGTCGATCTCAGCACGGGCGAGTACGAAATGCTGCGGGCCCTGGTCGAGGCGCCAGGAGAAATCCTCAGTCGCGGCCACCTCCTCAATCTCGCCAAGAACCGCGTGGCCACGGGGCTCGACCGGGTCGTCGACGTGCAGATCAGTCGGCTGCGCCGCAAGATCGAGGTCGACCCCGATAGCGCGCCGATGATCAAGACCATCCGAGACACCGGGCACATGTTCATGCTCGGCGTCGTTCAACAACCTGAAGGATCTGGAGCCCACCTTTGACCAATCCAACCTTCAAACATGGCCGCGCGGACGCCAGTCGGCGCAGAGCAGGTGAGACGGCAGGCGCAATCGGCCGGATTTTGCTGGTCACGACAGCTCTTGCGGCCGGAGTTGGAGCGGCGCCAGCCATCGCTCAGACCGTCGCCATCGTTGGAACCGGCACGGCCGCATGCTCCCGATTTACCGCAGCCATCGCTGCCCGCCCCATCGAAGAGCGTGAATATTTTTCGTGGGCACAGGGCTATATGAGCGGGATCCTGCTCAGTGCGCCGCCTGGCGTGGACGAGGGCCTTGCGCTCACCTCGGACGCCTTGCCGATCCCCTCCCAGCTTGCATTCGTCAAGGCCTTCTGCGAGCGCTACCCATCGGCCAGCTATAGCGACAGCGTCGAGACGCTGTATCGCGCCCTGGGCGGCAAGGCGATCAAGTGACGATCGCGTCACCGTCGGCCGACGTCATTGAAACACTATGTAACACACGCATCCGAAGCGACGGTGTAGGATCACCGAGGTCCGATTCATGTGAGGAATGGTTTTGTCGATGTCTGCTTCGCCCATATCTTCCCCTCTCCATGGCTGTCGGACGGTCAGGCTTTTGCGGGCAGTGGCCATCGGCGTGACGGTGATCGCCCTTCTTGGCGCCTGTTCGGCTCCGCCGAAGATTATGTCGGGTCCGAGCCCGTCTGACCCGGCTGTGCGGGTCCCTGCGCTCGCCTATCAGCCCATCACCGGTGGCGTGAAGAGCTTCCGCCCGGTCGAGCCCAAAGGGTGGGAAGAGCTCAATCGTAACGTCGGGCCGAAGGGAAATTGACGTGGCAGTCTCAATAATTCTGCCGCGCATCCGGCACGCGATATCCCTTGTGGCCCTCACAGCTGCACTTGGCGGCTGCGCCTCGTTTTCGCCCGATGGCGGCGTTGGTACGGCGCAGTTTTTGGCGCTGTCGGAACTCAACAAGGACGCCGTCAAAATTACGAACGAGGCCGAGGCCATCTCGGCTCAAGCTCGCGTTGAAAAGCTGCTTAAGGGCGCGGTTTCTGCAGACGCCGCCGTCCAGATCGCTCTGCTCAACAATCGCGGCCTACAAGCGTCCTATAATGACCTCGGGCTCGCCGAAGCGCAGATGGTGGCGGCGAGCTTGCCGCCTAATCCGCGATTTGCGATCAATAAACTGTCGGGCCGTTTCGAAATCGAGGTCGAGCGCCAGGTTGTCGGCAGTTTGTTTGCGCTGGTCACGTTGCCAGCACGCGCCGAGGTTGCGGCTGACAAGTTTCGCAGCGCGCAGCTGAGGGCGGCCGAGGCGACCTTTAAGCTCGCCGCTGACACCCGCCGCCAGTTCTACAGGACGGTCGCGGCCAACGAGCAGGCTGGGTATTTGCAGCAGGCGGTCGCAACCTCGGAGGCGACGTCCGAGCTTATCAAGCGGCTGGGCGAATCCGGCGCTCTGAACAAGCTGGAGCAGGCGCGCGAACACGCGCTCTACGCCGAGACCACGGCTCAGCTTGCCAAGGCCAAGCTGCAGCAGAAAATCGAGCGCGAGAAATTGATCCGGCTGCTCGGTCTATGGGGCAAGGACACGGGGTTGCGATTGCCGGCCAGCCTGCCGCCGCTCCCATCCCGTCTCCAATCGGCGAAGCAGATTGAGGCGCAGGCCCTCAAGAAGCGGCTCGACCTCCAGATCGCCCGGGGCGACCTTGATATTCTCGCCAAGACGCTTGGGCTTACCCAGGCGACCCGATTTGTCAACGATGTCGATCTGCTCGGCCGTAGCACCGCGACGCGATCAAAAACGTTCAGTGTGTCCGACGACGGCGACGTCCTACTTCAGCGGGATGCGAAGAAATCGCGCACGCTCGAGATCGAGTTCGAAATTCCGTTGTTCGATTTTGGACAGTCCAAGGTCGCCGCTGCAGAGCAGACCTATCTGGCAAGCGCCAACCGGTTGGCTGAAAAAGCCGTCAATGTCCGCTCCGAGGCGCGCGAGGCCTATACTGGTTATCGCGGCACCTACGACATAGCCAAGCACTATCAGAACCAGATTCTGCCGCTGCGCAAGGTGATCCAGGACGAGTCCCTATTGCAGTACAGCGGCATGTTGATCGATGTGACGACGCTGATCGTCGATGCCCGCGCCCGCATCCTGAGCAACGCCCAGGCCGTCGAGGCCCGGCGCGATTTCTGGATCGCGAATGTCGATCTGAAGCATGTGATTATCGGCGGCGGTGTTGCGGGAGGCGGCTCTGCCAGCTCGACCGCGGTCGCCGCTGCTGGTGGCGCTGCCGATTGATGAACTCTTACAGGAGACAGCCATGACTCTATCACGCAGAGGGTTTGTCGGCGCATCGGGCTTCGTCGTAGCGGCCGGGGGACTTGTCACCGGGCGTGCGCAAGCCGCCAGCATTCCCGAGGCCGCCTCCACCAGGAGCCCGGAGACCCAGGCTCCTCGCGTGCCGACCACAGGACCAGACTATCAGCCGGTGGTGACACTGAACGGCTGGTCGCTGCCCTGGCGGATGAACGGCAATTGGAAGGAATTCCATCTCGTCGCCGAGCCAGTGATCCGCGAGATCGCGCCGGGCATGAAGGCCAATCTCTGGGGCTATAACGGCCAGTCGCCGGGGCCGACGATCGAGGCGGTCGAGGGCGACAACGTCCGCATCTTCGTGACCAACAAGCTGCCGGAAAACACCGCCGTGCACTGGCACGGCCAGCGCCTGCCCAATGGCATGGACGGCGTCGGCGGGCTGACGCAACCACACATCCCGCCCGGAAAAACCTTCGTTTACGAGTTCCAGATGAGGCGCTCGGGCACCTTCATGTACCACCCGCATTCCGACGAGATGGTGCAGATGGCGATGGGCATGATGGGCTTTGTCGTGGTGCATCCGAAGGATCCGGCCTTCCGCCGCGTCGACCGCGACTTCGTCTTCCTGCTCAATGCCTTCGACATCGAGGCCGGGTCCTATGTGCCCAAGGTCAACACGATGCTCGATTTCAACCTGTGGACCTGGAACAGCCGTGCCTTTCCTGGCATCGACCCGTTCGTGGTCGCCAAGAACGACAAGGTCCGCATCCGCTTTGGCAACCTGACCATGACCAACCACCCGATCCACATGCATGGCTACGAGTTCAAGGTCTCGGGCACCGATGGCGGATGGGTCGACCCGGCTGCAGCCTGGCCGGAGGTCTCGATCGACTGCGCCGTTGGGCAAATGCGCTCGTTCGACTTCGTCGCCGACGAGCCTGGCGACTGGGCGATCCATTGCCACAAATCGCACCACACGATGAACGCCATGGGTCACACGGTGAAGACCTATATCGGCGTCAACAAGAAGGATCTCGTCGCCCGCATCCGCAAGATCGCGCCCGGCTACATGCCGATGGGCTCCAACGGCATGGGCGAGATGGGCTCGATGGAAATGCAGGGCCCCGCAAACACGCTGCCGATGATGACCGGCTATGCCCAGTTCGGCCCCGTCGAGATGGGCGGCATGTTCTCGGTGGTAAAGGTGCGCGAGGGGCTCAGCGCCGGCGATTACAAGGATCCCGGCTGGTTCAAGAATCCCGAAGGCACCGTCGCCTTCGAATATAAGGGTCAGCAACTGGCAGAGGCGCCACGCACGACCGGCCCCGACAGCGGTCTCGATTCCGTCGACTGGCGGGTCAAGGATCCGCGCAAGCCCACCCTCGCCGCTGATGGCACTCCGGTGCCCGTCAAGCCGGGCGGCCACTCAGAGCACTGAACTCTCTCTTTCAAAACGAGGAACCTAACATGATGCGAATAAACCTGATCAGCCTGAGCGCGATCGCTGCTCTGGCGCTCTCGACGGGCATCGTCCTGGCTGGGCCAGGCGGTGCGGGGCACGGCCATGGCGAAGCCGAGGAAACCGCTTACGGCAAACCCGGGGACCCGAAGAAGCCAGCACGTCTTATTCAGGTCACGATGAGCGAGAAGGATGGCAAGATGGCTTTCATTCCCGACCGTATCGAGGTGCGTCGCGGCGAGCAGATCAAGCTCGCCATGCGCAACAACGGCGAGCTCGACCACGAGCTCGTGCTGGCGACGCTGGAGGAGAACCTCAAGCACGCCATCGAGATGCAGAAGAACCCCGACATGGAGCATGACGACCCGAACGCCAAGCGCCTTATGCCCAAAAAGACCGGCGAGATCGTCTGGCAGTTCACCAAGGCGGGAGAATTCGACTTCTCCTGCCTCATCCCGGGCCACCGCGAAGCCGGAATGACCGGTAAGATCATCGTCAAGTGACCTGCCTGAACTGAACAGTTAAAAGGAGAGACTCGATGCGTACCATCCTTTCTGCACTTGCGGTGACGGCATTCCTCGCCGGTCCCGTCGTCGCCCAGGGCGTTCCTCTCGTCAGCGGAACCGTCAAGAAGATCGACGCCGAACAGGGCAAGCTCACGCTCGACCACGGCCCGATCAAGAACCTCGACATGGACGGCATGACCATGGTGTTCAAGGCGGCCGATCCCGCCATGCTCAAGACCATCAAGGCCGGCGACAAGGTCAAGTTCACGGCCGAACGCGTTAACGGTCAGCTGACGGTCACCAAGATCCAAAAGTGATCAATTGGCGCCCGACCAACGGCCAGGATTGTGGAACGCGAACGGTCAAGGTTACGACCGCAATCCTGGCCTCCGCCGTCGCCTTCGCTGCCCCGGCGAAGGCGACGGATGGCAACTTCCAATCGGTGCTGACGGAAGCCGGTTGTCCTAATGCCAAGGTTGATAAGATTTCGGATCGTGGAGGAACCATTACCTACCGCGCCAATTGCTTCTCGTCATCGCACAAGGTGATCATCGTGACATGCGTCAATGGCGTCTGCGCCGGCGGTCACGCAACCTACGATGACGAACGCGACGAACGCGGTTGATCAGACGCCGTAATCGTTAATCGAGGGTAGCAAGATGCTGACGCGCCGCCATCTGGGTTTTGTTGTTTTCGGCTTGGCGGCGCCTTTTTGCGCGGCTCGCGCAGGCACATCCGATAGCACCGTTACCGTATACAGAAGTCCCACCTGCGGCTGCTGCAAGGCCTGGGTCAGCCATATCGAGGCGGCGGGATTTACGACCAAAATCGTCGAGATGGATGATGTCTCGCCGGTCAAGCGACGTGCAGGCGTGCCAATCGCTCATGAATCATGTCACACCGCTCTCATAGACGGATATTTCATCGAGGGCCACGTTCCCGCCGGTGAAATTCAGCGCCTGCTCGCAGAGAAGCCCAAAGCACGGGGTATTTCTGTTCCAGGTATGCCCGTTGGCTCACCGGGCATGGAGGTTCTGGGTGTTGCGGCAGATCGTTTCCAAACGATTTTGATCGCAAGCGATGGATCGGCGACTGTCTTTGCTAAACATTGAGTCTGGGGGCCTCCGTTATTTCGACGTCCCGCAATTGATACTACTGCTTTTGATCGATGAATTCATCTTGGATTTGGTTTTGCGCCTCGATCTGTAATGTTATATAGCTCAAGACCAATTACTAGGCGGCGCAAAAGCTCATTTCTGTACCCGACCAATTACGGCGTGGGCGCGTGCAGAATAGGAGACGCTCCCGTCGCTATCGGCGAGCATGCGTGCCTGGACCCGCTTTTTTAGAACTTGGGCATCGTCCGAAGGAAGCGTGGCGATTTGCTCGCCAATGCTGGCTCCCGTCAGACCAATCTCCCAGAACTCATCGAAGCTGGCAAATTTTCTCCTCACCGTGATTTCTCGCGTGTCGACATTTGCCAGTCCGGCTGCAGTCCAAAGATCCCGGAGGGCGCCAATCTCAGACGTTTCGGGCCTTGGCGGCCGCAGCGGCAAGAGACCAAACTGAAGCATCTCTGCTTGGATAGGTGCAAGAGGGAAACCGTCACCAATGATATCCCAGGCATAGGCTGTGACGTATCCGCCTGGCCGCACGACACGGACCATTTCTGCGACGCCCTTGGCTGGCTCGGGTACAAAAAATATCACCAAGGCCATCACGGCCGCGTCGAAGCGATGCTCGCAGAACGGGAGACGCATCGAGTCACCTATTAGAAAACGAGCAACTTGTGCGGCGGGTCGCTGCCTCGCAAAATCCAACTGACCGGGCGAAGGGTCGATCCCCCGGACCTCTGCTGGATTGCACCGATCAACAATAAGTTGAGTGAAAGCACCATTGCCGCAGCCGATATCAATCCACTGAAGCCCAGCCGGGATATCGAGCCAATCGAGAAATATTTCACCGACCAACTGGCTCCACTTGCCCATCATGAGCTCATAACTGGCACCGTCATTGAAGTTGATTTTCTGATCCGCCATCGCTCTACTTCTTGCCTGGGGCGTGGGGCCCCCCGAATACAGGCGTCTTTTAATCTCAAGGAATTGTCTTGATGCGAGCGTGAAAGTCTATCGCGGCTGATACGATTCAGAGCCTGATGATGACGCGAGGGGAAAACTCTCAGTCTTGGGTGCGCGCGACGGGCAGATCATTCATCCGAGAAAACCCAACGTTATCAACGTTGTCAGGATTATCTGCATGGAACAAAATGCGACTAACAAGCCGGCGCGAGCGCTCGGTCGGAATGTTACATATTGTAACAGGGCGGAACACGGCGCCTTGGCGACGCGTATCCCCCTTCACGGACTAACCCCGAGCAGCAGACCGGAACTCATCCATGCATAACACCGATACGAACATGCAGGCCTGCATCGACGCCTGCCTGCGCTGCTACCAAACATGCCTCGGCATGAGCACTGGGCACTGCCTCGAGGTCGGCGGGGAGCATGCCAGGCACGACCACATCAAGCTCATGCTCGCCTGCGCCGAAACGTGCCGCGCCGCCGCTCATGTCATGATCATCGGCTCGCGCCATCACAAGCATCTTTGCGCCGAGTGCGCCGAGATCTGCACTGACTGCGCTGGCGAATGCGAGCGCCTCGGCGACATGGATGCATGCGTGCAGGCTTGTCGCTCCTGTGCCGAAAACTGCCAAAAGATGGCCGCCTAGCCGCCCGGCGGAACCAACGCGCCACCTCGATCTTCATCCCGTATAAGGAACCAGCACCATGACACGGATCAGCCTGATCATTCTTTCATCTGCTTTCGCCATCTCCGCCGCCTCCGCCCAGCAGCCTGCCTCGAAGCCGATGATGGATTCCGGCATGCCGATGAAGATGATGGAGCCGATGGCCTCCGACTCCGCCGCCACCAAGGGGTACAAGCAGGTCATGATGAAAATGATAAGCGGGATGCAGCCGTATACCGGCGATGCCGACGCCGATTTCATGATGCAGATGAAGGGGCACCATCAGGCCGCGATCGACATGGCCAAGGTCGAACTCGCCAATGGCAAGGACGCCGAAGCCAAGAAGCTGGCGACCGAGATCGTCGCGGCTCAGGAAAAGGAGATCGCCGTCATCGACAAGTGGCTGAAGACGAAGGGCAAATAACGCCTTTCTGACTATTTGAACGGCGCGTCGAAATTATAAGCCGATGGGGGAGTAGTCGCCTATGGAAGATCATAACCAAATGAAACAAGGCAGCTAACCTGCGACTAGGCGCAGAGCTGATGCTCGATTTCATCGTTCTCGTGATGTACACGATGATGGCGACGCTGGCGCATTTCCGCTTCAATCTGAACAACGTATACATGACCTTGATGATGGTCGCGCCAATGACCGTAATCATGCTCGTCTCGATGCGTTCGATGTTCCCGTCGCGGCGCATGAACCTGATCATCGGCGCAGGCGCAGTCGCGGTCTTCGCGCTCAGCTTCGCCGGGATGCGGACGCAGGCTGGCGTCGGTAACGCAGAGTTTCTTCGCTCGATGATCCCGCACCATTCCGGCGCGATCCTGATGTGCGAGAAGGCTTCACTCACCGAATTCGAAATCAAGACGCTGTGCGGCGAGATCATCGCCGCACAGAAAAAGGAGATAGCTCAGATGGACGCTATCCTTGCACGATACTGAAGGCGCATCCGTCTTCGACAAACACACCCAGCGAAAGAGGCGTCAAGGCCAATGCCGAGCTGGCTCGCCGTGCTTCGGCGCTACCTGGGAGCGAGCGCGATCGGCCATCTCGTTTGGGAGGTTGCACAACTCCCTCTGTATACGATCTGGTCCACGGGCACCCTGCCCCAGAAAGTGATCGCGATCGCACACTGCACCGCAGGCGACATGATGATCGCGACGCTGTCCATCGTCACCGCGCTAGTGCTCGCCGCCAACCCGCATTGGCCGGATGACCGGTTTCGGCCGGTTGCGGCGCTGACGATAATCATCGGCGTTGCCTATACCGGGTTCAGCGAATGGCTCAACACCGTCGTCCGGGCGTCTTGGTCCTATTCAGACTGGATGCCTGTCTTTGACATGTTCGGCTTTCGGCTGGGCCTTTCACCCATGCTTCAATGGGTTGTCGTGCCGACGTTGGCCATGTGGCTAGCGATGCGGGTTCGAATGAGCGAAGATCCCGCATCGCTAGCCACATCGGCCGCGGCCCGCCGACTGATGCATAGTTAGAGCATCGTCGGATCGCGCCTGACCTTTCGGCTCATCAACCGATAACCGACAGGAGGCCCGCCATGAATGCCGACCACGTATCACTGAAGCCCAAAATCGCGTCCTCATCAGAGCCTGCGCCAAGCGCGATGGCGACAAGCCACAATCACGGGATCTCAGGCCCAAAGCCGTCACCCGATGAGAAGGATCCGGTCTGCGGAATGGTCGTCGATCCCGCGACGACGCCGCACCATGCCGAGTTCGAGACCAAGACCTATCACTTCTGCTCGTCGGGCTGCCGGACGAAATTCGTCGCGGAGCCCCTGAAATACCTTGCGACAGCATCAGCCAAAACGACGCAAGCCGCCTCGGAGGGCGAGATCTATACCTGCCCGATGCATCCCCAAATCCGGCAGGTGGGCCCCGGTTCATGCCCGATCTGCGGCATGGCGCTGGAGCCAGTCGTCGTCAGCGCCGAGGCCAAGCCCAACGCCGAGCTCGTCGACATGACGCGCCGGTTCTGGATCGGGCTGGTGCTGGCGGCGCCTGTCTTCGCCATCGAGATGGGCGGGCACCTGACCGGGCTCGATCATCTGATCCCCCGCAACCTGTCCAACTGGATCCAGCTCGCTCTGGCGACGCCCGTCGTGCTCTGGGCGGGTTGGCCGTTCTTCGCGCGCGGCTGGCAGTCGCTCGTGACCCGCAACCTGAACATGTTCACGCTGATCGCCATGGGTACGGGCGTGGCCTGGATCTACAGCGTGGTCGCCACGCTCGCTCCGGCGATCTTCCCACCAGCGTTCAGAAGCATGGACGGCTCGGTCGCCGTCTATTTCGAGGCAGCCGCCGTCATCACCGTCCTCGTCCTCCTCGGACAGGTGCTGGAGCTTCGGGCTCGCGAGAGCACCAGCGGCGCGATCCGAGCCCTCCTCGACCTGGCCCCGAAGACAGCTCGCCGCATCCTCGAAGGTGGCGGTGAGGAGGAGGTCACGCTCGATGCCGTCGCCGTCGGTCACCGCCTGCGCGTCCGGCCGGGCGAGAAGGTTCCGGTCGATGGCGACGTTATGGAAGGGCGAAGCTCCGTCGATGAATCCATGGTCACCGGCGAGTCGATGCCAACTACGAAAACCGTCGGCGATAAGGTCATCGGCGGCACCATGAATCAGTCGGGCAGCCTGATCATCGAGGCCAAGCGCGTCGGTCATGACAGCATGCTGGCGCAGATCGTCCAGCTTGTCGCCAAGGCGCAGCGAAGCCGCGCGCCGATCCAGCGCCTCGCCGATCAGGTCGCGGGCTATTTCGTACCCGTCGTCATCGCGATGGCACTCCTCGCCTTCGGGGCCTGGGCGATCTGGGGGCCTGAGCCGCGCCTGGCCTTCGGGCTGGTGGCGGCGGTCTCGGTACTGATCATCGCCTGCCCCTGCGCACTGGGACTGGCGACGCCGATGTCGATCATGGTCGGTGTGGGGCGCGGCGCCGAAGTGGGCGTCCTGATCAAGAACGCTGAAGCGCTGGAGCGCATGGAAAAGGTCGATACCCTCGTGGTCGACAAAACGGGGACACTGACAGAGGGCAAGCCGGCCGTCACCGCGATCGTCCCCGCCGAGGGCTTCGACGAGGCCGATATCCTCAGGCTCGCCGCCAGCGTCGAGAAGGCCAGCGAACACCCGCTGGCGGTCGCGATCGTGGCGGCTGCCGCGACCCGAAATATCCAGACGTCGGTGGTTGCAGAGTTCGACTCACCGACCGGCAAGGGTGCGCTGGGTACGGTCGACGGCCGCAAAGTGGTGCTCGGCAACGCGGCGTTCATGGCCGAGCACGGCGTCGAGGTCGGCTCCCTCGCGACGACTGCCGATGACCTGCGGCGAGACGGCGCGACCGCGATCTACATCGGCATCGACGGGCGCGCGGCGGGCGCCATCGCCATCGCCGACCCGGTCAAGGAATCGACCCCTTCGGCCCTGGCAGCGCTGAAGCAAGAAGGCATCCGGGTCGTCATGCTGACCGGCGACAACAGGACGACTGCGGAAGCCGTGGCGCGACGGCTCGGCATCACCGAGATCGAAGCCGATGTCCTGCCGGAGCAGAAGAGCGCGGTCGTCGAGAAGTTCAAGCGCGAGGGACGGGTCGTCGCCATGGCCGGCGATGGCGTCAACGACGCGCCGGCGCTGGCGGCGGCCGATGTCGGGATCGCCATGGGGTCGGGCACCGATGTCGCCATCGAGAGCGCGGGCCTGACGCTGCTCAAGGGCGACCTGAACGGGATCGTGCGGGCCAGGCGCCTGTCGCAGGCGACAATGAGCAACATCCGCCAGAACCTGTTCTTCGCCTTCGTCTACAACGCCGCCGGCATCCCAATCGCCGCCGGCGTGCTGTATCCGATCTTCGGCGTCCTGCTCTCGCCGATCATCGCCGCAGCGGCCATGGCGCTATCTTCGGTGAGTGTCATCGCCAACGCGGTCAGGCTACGGACCATTCGCCTGTAGACCTCGATCGGCGTGGGGACGGTTCGTGTCGCCAGAACCCAATCCGGACGCTCGATGACCAATATGCGAAATGAACTGCCTCGCCCGCGCGCAACACACACCTTCGAAGAAGGCGTCGGGTGGCAACGACTCGACGATCGCGCCGTCATCCATGAAGACGATGCGGTCGGCGACGGCGCGAGCGAAGCCCATCTCGTGAGTGACGCAGATCATGGTCATTCCGCTCTCCGCCAAGCCCATCATCACGTCGAGCACTTCCTTCACCATCTCCGGATCCAGGGCGGAGGTGGGTTCATCGAACAGCATGAGCCTGGGGTTCATCGCCAGCGCCCGCGCGATCGCGACCCGCTGCTGCTGCCCGCCCGAGAGCTGCGATGGCGCCTTCCGGGCTTGATCTGCCATGCGAACGCGGGACAGCAGGTCCATCGCTACGCTCTCCGCCTCAGCTCGTGACATCCGCAAGAGCTTGCGCGGACCTATCGTGACGTTGTCGATGACCGAGAGGTGCGGGAATAGGTTGAACGACTGGAAGACCATGCCAATGGCGCGCCTGACCACGAGGACGCTGTCGCAATCGGCGTCGATCGCGGTCCCTTCGAGTCTGACCTGCCCCTGTTGAAAGCGCTCTAGAGCGTTGATGCAGCGGACCATCGTGGATTTACCGGAGCCTGATGGGCCGCAGACCACGATACGCTCCCCCGCTCCCACGGCGAGATCAACATCGCGCAGCGCGTGCATGGCGCCGAACCACTTGTTGAGGCCGACGATCTCGAGAAGCGGACGACTCATCGATGGGGTCATGAGCGGTCCGCCGCCTTGAGCTCGCGCTCCAGGCTCTGGCTGTAGCGCGACATACTGAAGCAGAGCACCCAGAAGACCAGTCCGACGAAAACATAGCCCTCCGCGTGAAGCCCGAGCCAGTCGGGGTCGGCGGCGCCGGCGGCGACGATGTTCAACACTTCGAAGAGTCCCAGGATGACCACGAGCGTGGTGTTCTTCAACAGGGCGATGGCGTTGTTGACGACGCCGGGAACGACGACGCGCAACATTTGGGGGAGCGTGACGTAGATGGCGGTTCGCCAGTAGCCAAACCCGATCGCGGCGGCCGCCTCGGCCTGGCCCTTGGGGATCGCCTGAAAACCGCCGCGGAACACCTCCGCGAGATATGCGCTCTCGAATAGGATGATGCCGACCACGGCGAGCGCGAGGGGATCGAACTCCGTGCCAACGGGAAAGGCGTAGGGCAGCAGGATGCGCGCCATGAACAGGACGGCGATAAGCGGCAGCCCGCGGCAGATTTCGATATAGCCGATGCTCGCCCAGCGCAGGACTGGCATCGCGCTTTGCCGTCCCAGCGCCAGGACAATCGCCACCGGGAAAGATGCGACGATCCCGGCGACGCCCAGAAGGAGGGTGAGCGAGAGGCCGCCCCATTTATCCGTGGTGACGCGCGGCAGGCCGGCCACGCCGCCATGCAGTAAGCCGTAGGCGAGCACTGGAAAGACCAGGATGAGGAAGGCAGCCGCCGCCTTCTTCCCCGGAACTCGACGGCTGAGCAAGATGATGAGCGAGACAGCGAAGGCGAGAAAGACCGCGTTGACGCGCCAGCGCTCGGCCGGGGGATAGAAGCCATAGAGGAACTGGCCGCCGCGTTTGACGATGAAGGCCCAGCAGGCGGCATCGGGCCGGCAGGCGGCGCGGCTCTCGCCGACCCAGACCGCGTCGAGCAGCGCCCACGGCACGATCGCCCAGATAAGAGCGAGCGCCGCGATTGCGATGGCGGACGTCAGGATCATGTCGATGGGCCGCGCGAACAGGTTGGCGCGTGCCCAGGCGAAACCCCCGCGAGAGCCATTTCGTGGCGGCAGTTCGCTGATCAGGATCTGATGTTCCAGCGCGCTCATCGCTCGACGAGCCTCAGACGGCGGGACTGGAGGTTGCTCAATCCGGTGATGGCCAGGCCCAGCACGAGGTAGACCGCCATCGTCATCGCCATGATCTCGATCGCGCGGCCGGTCTGGTTGAGGCTGGTCCCGACGAAGACGTTGACGAGGTCGGGATAGCCGATGACGGTCGCCAGCGAGGACGCCTTGACGAGGTGCAGGTACTGGTTGGTGAGCGGCGGTAGCAGCACGCGCAGCGCCTGCGGCACGATCACCAGCTTCAAGGTCCGGGCGCGGTCGAGCCCGAGCGCTGCGGCCGCCTCGCGTTGCCCCTTGCCGATCGCCTCGATAGATCCACGGACGAGTTCTGCGATGAAGGAGGCGTTGTAGACGGCGAGAGCGACGACCAGCGCCGCGAGTTCCGGCGACAGCGCCATCCCGCCCACGAAGTTGAAGCCTTGCAGCGCGGGCCAGCTCACGCCGACATGGCCCCATGCAGCGATGAGAACCCCGGTCGCGGCCACGACGAAGGCGATCGGGATGGCGACCCGCGACGTTTGCCCGGTCTCCTCGCGCCTGCGCCGCCCGTAGCGGAGGATGCCTGCGATCAGGATGGCCGCGGCGCCTGCAAGCAGCGCGAGCGTTGCCCAGCCCATCCCAATCTCCAGCGACGGAACGAATATGCCCCTGTTGCTCAGGAATATGACGTCGAGGATATTGATCGCGCGCCGGGACGGCGGCAGCGACCGAATTACGACGTTATACCAGATCAGCACATGGAGAAGCAGAGGCAGGTTCCTGACGGTCTCCACGTACACGAGAGCGGCCTTCGCAACGGCCCAGTTCGGGGAGAGGCGCGCGATCCCGATCGCGAAACCGAGCACCGTTGCGGTCGCGATTCCAAGGCCTGCGACGAGGAGCGTGTTCGTGAGGCCGACCAGGAAGACCCTGAAATAGGTGTCAGTCTCGGCATAGGGGATGATGCTGAAGGGAATGCCGAAGCCGGCTTCCTGACGCAGGAAGGAGAAGCCGAGCACGAGCTTGCGAATGGCAAGGTTGGCTTCGACGTTCCGCCAAGCGATCCAGAGCACGGCGCCGAGCGCCAGCAGGAACAACGCCTGGTAAGCAATATGGCGGCGCTGGCGACCTGTCAGCCTTCGCTCGAACTCCTGCGATGGTCTCGCAGCCGAGGGCGCAAGCAAGCTGGTGAGTGTCATGCTCGTCGGTCCAGGAGGTGATGCGGCGGGCTGACCCACCGCATCACATTCACCGGAAAGGCGGGCTATAGAGAAGCCCGCCCTTGCTCCAGAGCGAATTCAGGCCTCGGTCGAGCTTGATGGGGCTGCCCGAGCCGAGGTTGCGCTCGTAGAGTTCGCCATAGTTCCCGGTCGACGCGATGACCTTGACTGCCCAGTCCTGCTCCAGGCCGAGCATCTTGCCAAATTCGCCCGTCTTGCCGAGCATGCGCTGGACTTCCGGGTTGGTCGAGTTCGTCGCGAGTTCGGCGACGTTCGCCTTCGTGACGCCGAACTCCTCCGCCGCGATGATGATGTTGAGGGTCCAGGCGACGATGTCGCGGAAGCGCGCATCGTCCTGACGGACCGTTGGCCCCAGCGGCTCCTTGGAAAAGACGTCCGGCAGGATCTCCCAATCGTCCGGGCTTTTCATCGCCGTGCGACTGGCCGCCAGGCCGCCGCGCTCGTTGGAATAGGCGTCGCACCGCCCCGATTCGAGGCTCTGCTGGTTCTGTTCTCGCGTCGAGCCGGTAATGACGGTGTACTTCATCCCGTTGGACCGGAAGTAGTCGGCGAGGTTGAGTTCGGACGTGGTGCCGGCCGACACGCAGATGGAGGCCCCGTTCAGATCCTTGCCGCTCTTGGCGCCGAGCTTCTTGGCGACCATGAAACCCTGGCCGTCATACATATAGACGCCGGCCCAATCGAGGTTGAGCGAGGCGTCGCGCGAAAAGCTCCATGTCGCCGTTCGCGCCAGAATGTCGGCGGCGCCGGACTGCAGCGATGTGAAGGCGACCCGGAACTCGAGCGGGACGAACTTCACCTTCGCGGCGTCGCCGAGCACGGCCGCGGCAAGACCACGGCAGAACTCGACCTCCAAACCTTTCCAGTTGCCCTGGTTGTCCAGCGTCGACATGCCTGTCGAGACGCCCGTCGAGACGCCGCAGAGCAGTTCTCCCCGTGACCTGATGGCCTTGACGGTGTCGCCTTCGGCAGCGGCCGCCGGGATGGCGGCTGCGCCCGCCATGGCAAGCGCAGCCAGAATGATCGTCTTCATGGTGATCCCCTCTGTTGCGGTGCGAGCGGTCTGCTTGGTTCAGGCACTGCCTGCACCGTGCCGCTTTACGCCCCTCGGTGCCGATCAGGCTGAGACAGGCGCGACGCTCGGCGTATAGCCGGCGCCGGTCACGATCGACTTGATCGCGGCGTAGTCGCCGAACCCGGTCACGCTCACCATCTTGGAGGCGGGATCGGCGTTGACCGTGGTGCCGGGCAAGCTGGTCTCGATCGCCTTCTTGATGGTGCCGGCGCAGTGGCCGCAGGTCATGTCATCGACCCGGAAATTCAGGCCGTCTTGCGACGGGGTCGCGGCTGCCTCGGATGCGGAATTGGAATGCTGCTGGCACGAGCACATGGCTGGAGCCTCCTGTTGGTGGGCGGATGAGAGAGGCTGCAGCTTTCCACAGTGGTAAGGTCAAGAGGCAATTTCAGCCTTTTCGGTCGCGCCGGAAAAAATCCTCCGTCTCGTCAGAAACCTCTTGACCTTACCATTATGGGAAACCTCATATCCGGCGCCATCACGGTTCGGAGAGACGTCATGTCGATTGCAACGATGGCCAGTAGCGCGGGGGCGACCGCACAACTCGACATTCCCGTCGAAGGCATGAGTTGCGCCTCCTGCGTCGGACGCGTCGAGCGCGCCATAGCGGCGGTGGACGGCGTCGACAACGTCGCCGTGAACCTTGCGACGCAGAGGGCACACCTCACCGTCGGCGCGAAGGTCGATACGGGAGCGATCAATGCCGCCATCCGCAAGGCTGGCTACGAGCCGGCGGAGAGCGCGATCGAGCTCAGCGTCGCAGATATGACCTGCGCTTCCTGCGTCGGACGAGTCGAGCGCGCTCTCAAGGCCGTGCCCGGCGTTCTCGACGCTACCGTCAACCTGGCAACCGCGCGCGCGTCGGTGCGTATGCTGGGCGGCGCCGACTTGGCGCCGAGCCTCGTCAAGGCTGTCGCCGCCGCCGGCTATGAAGCCGAACAGATCAGGGACGCGACCGACACCTCCGATCGCGAGCGTCTGGCACGAGAGGCGGAGCTATCGGGTTTGCGTCTGGCCGTGATTGTCGCGGCCGTCGCGACCGCACCCTTGCTCGTCTTCGAGATGGGCATGCACATGTCCGAGACGCTTCACCATGTCCTGGCCGGCCGGATCGGCGAGTACAACATCAAGCTGCTCTCTTTCCTGCTCGCCGGCTTCGTCATGGCGGTACCCGGCCTGCGCTTCATCAAGAAAGGCTGGCCCGCGCTGCTGCGGGCTGCGCCCGACATGAATTCGCTCGTCGTGCTCGGAACGAGCGCAGCCTTCCTCTATTCGAGCGTCGCGACCTTCGCGCCCGATCTGCTGCCGGAGGGGACCGACTATACCTATTTCGAGGCCAGCGCCGTGATCATCACGCTGATCCTGATCGGACGCTGGTTCGAAGCGCGCGCCAAAGGCTCGACGAGCGAAGCCATCCGCCGGCTAATGTCGCTCCAGGCGAAGTCGGCCCGTCTGCTGCGCGGCGGCAGCGAGGTCGATGTCGCAATCGAGACGGTTGTCGCCGGCGACGTCGTCATCGTGCGTCCGGGCGAACGCATCCCCGTCGATGGCGAGGTCATCGAAGGCGCTTCTTACGTCGATGAAGCGATGATCACCGGCGAGCCAATTCCGGCCCGCAAGCAGCCCGGTTCGGCTGTCACCGGCGGGACGATCAACGGCACGGGCGCCTTCCGTTTCACGGCGCGCAAGGTCGGTGCCGACACGCTGCTTGCGCAGATCGTCCGCACCGTCGAGGCCGCGCAGGGCTCGAAGCTGCCGATCCAGGCGCTGGTCGACAAAGTGACAATGTGGTTCGTGCCCGCTGTCATGGGACTTTCGCTGATGACTTTCGCGCTCTGGCTCGGATTCGGCCCGAGTTCGGCGCTGTCCTACGCACTCGTCAACGCAGTCGCCGTGCTGATCATCGCCTGCCCCTGCGCAATGGGTCTGGCGACGCCGACCTCGATCATGGTCGGTACCGGCAAGGGCGCCGAGCTCGGCATCCTGTTCCGCAAGGGCGAGGCCCTGCAGAGCTTGAAGGACGCAGGCGTGGTCGCCCTCGACAAAACCGGCACGCTGACCAAGGGCAAACCGGAACTGACCGAGATAATCGTAGCTGCCGGCTTCACTGACAATGAAGTGCTACGCCTCGTCGCCTCTGTCGAGACTCGCTCGGAGCATCCCGTCGCCGAGGCGATCGTGGCCGGCGCCAACCTGCGCGGGCTTGCTCTCATAGAACCTACGGACTTTTCCAGCGAGCCTGGTTTCGGCGTGAAGGCGCAGGTCGAAGGCCATCGCATCGAGATCGGCGCTGATCGTCTGATGCGGCGCCTCGGCCTCGATCTCTCGCCGTTCACGAAGGCTGCGGAGCAACTTGGCAACGCCGGCAAGACGCCGCTTTATGCCGCCATCAACGGCAGGTTGGCGGCGATCATCGCGGTTGCCGACACGGTCAAGGAGACCACGCCCGCCGCGATCGCCGCGCTGCACAAGCTCGGCCTGCGGGTCGTCATGATTACCGGCGACAACCAGCGGACGGCCGACGCCATCGCCAAGCGGCTCGGCATCGACGAGGTCGTGGCCGAGGTCCTGCCGACGGGTAAGGCCGACGTGGTCAAGTCGCTTCAGGCCGGCGGCGTCCGCGTCGCCTTCGTCGGGGACGGCATCAACGACGCGCCCGCTCTGGCGCAAGCCGATGTCGGAATCGCGATCGGCACCGGCACGGATATCGCGATCGAGAGCGCTGATGTCGTACTGATGTCGGGCGATCTCAATGGCGTCGCCAGGGCGATCGCCCTGTCGCAGGCGACGATCGCCAATATCCGCCAGAACCTGGTCTGGGCCTTCGGGTACAATGTCGTGCTGATACCGGTCGCGGCCGGCGCGCTCTACCCCGCCTTCGGCATCCTGATGTCGCCGATGTTCGCCGGTCTCGCTATGGCCCTGTCGAGCGTGAGCGTCCTGACCAACGCCCTGCGGCTGAAACGCTTCGGGGGAAACGCCCGGGCCGAACCAGATACGGCCGGGCCGGCGCAGCTCGCCGCAGCCGAATGATACCCCGCAACAGCAGGAGCCATCAACATGAACATCGGCCAGGCGGCGACAGCATCGGGCGTGACCGCGAAAATGATCCGGTACTATGAGAGCATCGGCCTGATCGAGCCGCCAGTGCGCACCGAGGCCGGATACCGGGTCTACGCCACCGAGGAGATCCACGAACTGCGCTTCATCAAGCGGGCCCGCACGCTCGGCTTCTCGATCGAGGAGGCGCGCGAACTGCTAGCCCTCTGGCGCGACAAGAGCCGAGCCAGCGCCGACGTGAAGCGCTTCGCGATGAAGCACGTCCGCGACCTCGAGACCAAGATCGAAGAGCTTCAGGCGATGTCGCGAACGCTCCGGCATCTGGCCCAGACCTGCCACGGCGATGACCGGCCGGAATGCCCGATTCTGGCCGACCTGGGGGCACTTGATGCCGAGGTGCCTCACAAAGGCAAGCGATCCGGGACGCCCAAGGCACATGCGGACTGCACATGCGACGAATCCGACATGCCGGCAGGCAAGCGGCACTGATGTCGGTGTCTATCGACCAGGCGGTTCAGGCGCGTCCGCTCGACATCGCCGCCTTGCGCGCCGACACGCCGGGCACTGCCCATCGTGTCCATCTCAACAACGCCGGCGCCGCGTTGATGCCGCTACCGGTGATCGCGGCGATGAAGGATCACCTCGACCTTGAGGCGACGCTTGGCGGATACGAGGCCGCCGACATGAGGGCCGTCGCCGTCTCTGCGATCTACGCGTCGGTCGCCCGCCTGATCAACGCGGGAAGCGACGAGATCGCCTTAACCGAAAACGCCACCGTCGCATGGCAGATGGCATTCTACGCCCAGACCTTCAAACCCGGCGACCGGATACTGACGGCTCGTGCGGAGTATGCGGCCAACTACGTCGCCTTCCTCCAGATGGCGCGCCGGACCGGCGCGACGATCGAGGTCATACCCGACGACGAAACGGGTGCTCTGGATCCGGAGGCTCTCGCGCAGATGATGGACGAGCGTGTCAAGCTCATCGCCGTCACCTGGATCCCGACGAATGGTGGGCTGATCAATCCGGCCGCGGCGATAGGCCAGATCGCGCGCCGGCATGGCGTGACCTACCTGCTGGATGCCTGCCAAGCGGTCGGCCAGCTTCCGATCGACGTCGAGGAGATCGGCTGCGACCTGCTAGCGGCGACCGGGCGCAAGTTTCTCCGAGGTCCAAGGGGCACGGGATTCCTCTACGTCCGCCGCGCGCTGCTGGAGCGGATGGAGCCGGCGATGATCGACCATTTCGGCGCGCCGTGGGTCGAGGCCGATCGCTATGCGCTCCGGCCGGATGCGCGCCGCTTCGAGACATGGGAGAAGAACTACGCCGCGAGGTTCGGCCTGGGCGTCGCCGTCGACTACGCCCTCGATCTCGGTCTCGACGCCATCAGGGCTCGCTGTCGCCACCTGGCCGATGGCCTGCGGAGCGAGCTTGAGCGCGTTCCACGGTTGACGCTCCACGATCTCGGCCGCGACCGCGCCGCGATCGTGAGCTTCTCAATCGAAGGGTTCGCCTCGGACGCAATTCGATCGGATCTGTCCAAACAGGGGATCAACGTCAGTGTCTCCAAGCCAGGCAGCACGCTTCTCGATGCACGCGCTCGAAGGCTTCCCGCCGTTCTGCGCGTGTCGCCGCACTATTATAATTCCGAGGATGAGATCGATCGATTCGTGACTGCGTTGAAGGATGTCATCGCCAGCGACTGACGGGAACCGTACAATGATACGCAGTCAGTGCCTGGTAGCCCCGTGGCCACCATGCGTGGTCTCCGGCGCAGGCGCAGGGGAAACGCTGCCATATCCCCTCAACTCATCGTAGCGCGCAATCTGCCCCGGCGAGAGCAAGGCGGCTGTTTCGAGATGCGCTTGCAGGTGAACAGCGCGCAGTTGTGCCTGCTTCGCTCCGATCTTCAACGTGGTCTCTGATAGCACAAACGCATCGATCGAGCGGTTTGCGAATGCAGTATCGAGTTCGCGCTCGGCCGCGAGAATCTCGGCGCCAAGCACCTTGGCACGGCTTGCCATGCCGACCATGGACAGCTTCAATCCCTCGCGTTGCGGATCGGTCAGATGCAGTTGCTCTGCCATGTCGAGCGCATGACTCGGACCAGGATATCGGTTGAGCTCCGCGGCCTTCGCGAGACCCCTGCCTCGTCCTTCGGTCAGATCGTCGATCTCCTTGGCCGAAAGCGCCTTGATCTCGCGGCTCTGCTCGCCGGCATAATGTGCGGCGGTCTGAGCTTTCGCCTCGCTGCCGAGTACTAGCGCGAGCAAGCCTAGCGATAAAATAGCGGGCAACAAGCGGGCCATGGACAACTCCTTCGGGCTGTCTATCCCACGGCCTGAGCGTTCCTGCCATGATCGAGATCATGTCATCAGGATGCGTCCGGCTTTTCGTTCAATCACACCTTCAGCTTCGAGCCGCGCCAGCGTCCGGTAGAAGGCTTCGGGCGACAAGCCGATCGCATGGCGATCTCCCGAAGCGAGCCATCCAAAGCGACAGTGCGCCCATCGTCGCCGGCTTCCGCGATGAGGAAGGCGAGAACCCGCTCGCGCGCCGAGCGGATATCGCGCAGCGTCACTCTCGCGCGCAGCGTCATCACCTGCCGGGCGAGATCGGCGCTCAGGTCGAACCGCGCCGGCGCATCGTCGTTCAGCCGAGCGAGACAGGCCGCCTTGGGAAAGCAAGCCACGACTGCATCAATGAGGGCGATTGCGTCGCAATGGTAGTGCTCGGCGAAGAGCGAGGCCTCGGCGAAACGTTCGCCGGCCCGGCCGTGAACAGAGCCGTCTCGCGGCCCTCAGTGCCGAAGCGCACCAGCCTTACGCGCCCCTCCCGCACGCGAAAGAAACCGCGCGTCTCGTCGCCAGCCGCAAACAGCGTCTCGCCGGCAGCAAGGCGCCGGATGACCGGATCGATCTCCGAGAACAGGTCCGCGCTCGACCCGCTTAGCCGCGTGTTGGCCATGCCTGATGATCCCGGTCGATAACGAAGGCATGCCGATGACGCGGGCCTGCGCCCGCCAAATGCGGATGGTCGGCTTCGAGGCCGCGATGCTCGTGTTCGATCTCGTCGGGATCGCCCGCCGGCCAGACGCGCAAGGCGATCGTGAGCGCGAGCCCGGCGATAGCGGCCATCAACGCGAAGGTCGCGGGCAGGCCCGCCTTCGCGCCGAGCCATCCGGCCGCCGGATAGGTGATCAGCCAGCAGGCATGCGAGAGAGCGAATTGGGCGGCGAATAGCGCCGGTCGATCTTCCGCGTGGGCCGAACGCCGCAGCAGGCGGCCCGATGGGGTCTGGGTCAGGCTGTAGGCGAAGCCGAGCGCGAACCAGAGCGGTAGCAGGACGAGGAAGCCCGGCACGAGCGTGCCCAGCATCAGCAGGAACGGAAGGGTGGCGCCGGCCGTCAGCATCAGCCTGCGGTCGTCAAGTCGGTCAAGCAGCCGCGGTAGGGCGAAGGCCGCCGTCATCGAGCCCGCGCCAAAAAGGGCCAGAGCGAGCGCCGTCGCCTGCTGCGTCATACCATAGGTTGCCTGCACCAAAACTACGGTGTTGACGATGACCATGGAGCCCGCCGCCGAGACGGCAAGGCTCAGCGCCAGCAGCCCGCGCAGACGCGGTGTCGCGAGGTAGATCCGCAAGCCCCGCGTCGTGCGGTCGTATACGCCCCGCGGTTCGCCTGGCTTGGGGCTCGGCAGCGTCACGGACACCACCAGCGCCGCCGAGGCGAGGAACCCGACGACCGTGCCGGCGAAGAGGTTGTGGAAGCTGATCACCGTCAGCAGCAGCGCCGCCAGCGCCGGGCTCAGCAGGCTTTCCAGATCATAGGCCAGCCGCGAGAGCGAGAGCGCCTGGGTATAATCCTTCTCGTCTGGCAGGATGTCGGGGATCGTCGCTTGGAACGTCGGCGTGAAGGCGGCCGAGGCCGATTGCAGAACGAAGATCAGCACATAGACTTGCCAGATCTCCGAGACGAAGGGCAGCAACAGCGCCACCGCCGCGCGAACCAGGTCGAGGCTCACCAGCATGGTTCGGCGCGGGAGGCGCTCCGCGAAGGCCGAGGCGATCGGCGCGACCCCGACATAGGCGATCATCTTGATCGCCAGGGCCGTACCCAGCACGATGCCCGCATTCGCGCCGGCGAGATCATAGGCGAGCAGGCCGAGCGCCACAGTGGCGAGGCCTGTCCCGATCAGCGCGATAATCTGCGCGAGGAAGAGATGGCGATAGGTCCGGTTGGCGAGGATGGCCAGCATGAGGATGGTCCGTTCGGTCGTAGCGGCGCGCCTAGAGGTATTTCGCGATGGCCTTAAAGGCATCGACGACCTCGCGCTGTTGGCGCGGGAGCGGCCCGACCATTTCGTCGAGGCAATGGTCGAGATGGTCCTGGATCAGGGTCTTCTTGGCCTGACCGATCGCACTCTCGACCGCCTGCAACTGCTGGGCGATGTCGAGGCACGGGCGTCCGGCCTCGATCATTTCGATAACCTTGCGCAGATGGCCGTCGGCGCGCTTCAGCCGCTTGACGATGGCTGGATGCGTTTCGTGGATATGGAGTTCGGACATGGCTTTCCCTATCCTCCTGGGTAGGATAGGTCAACGGCGCAGGTGCATCTCGATTCGCTGGCCGGCGTCAAGATTCAGTTAAGAATAAGGTCCTTACCTGTCGCCTATGTCGCGCCGCAGAATCAGAGCCGGGTTCAGCCTCGTCATCGCCTTCGCGATGGCGCTCGGCGTGCTGCTCTCAGCGGCTCACATGGCTGCGGGACATAACGCCTACGCGACCGCTCAGGCCGAGGCGGTCCGGCATGCCGAACTCGCCATGACGATCGCGGAGCACGGACACGTCCATGACGAGGGGGAGCCGTCGGAGCAGGAACCGGGACATGTCCACGGCCACAACGAGGCCGATCACCTGCATGAAACCGCCGACACGCCCAGCGTCCTCGCGCTCGTGACACCGGACTTCGCCCGCACCAGCGTGGCGCACGATCCGGTCACGGTCGATCACGGCCATCCCGACGAGCTGGAACGTCCCCCGAGAACCGTCGTCACAGCATGAGCCGGCCGCCCCGGCGGCCATCCATCATCGACGAACCAACGGAACTTCCATGCAACGACCTTCCATTGGAGGGCGAAGCGGGCTGCGTTCGGCAGCCTCGCACGCATCGCTTCCTCTTGCCCTGCTCCTGGCGAGCGTGGTGCCCGCCATCGCCCACGGCGTCGCCGAGGGCGATAAGGGCTACATCCAGGAGATCAGCGGCATCAACCTGATGCCCTTCGTCTATCTGGGCGCTAAGCACATGATGACGGGCTACGACCACCTGCTGTTCCTCATCGGGGTGGTCTTCTTCCTCTACCGGATGAAGCACGTCGCCATCTATGTCAGCCTGTTCGCGCTCGGGCACTCCACCACGATGCTGCTCGGCGTCTATTTCAACATCGGGATGAACGCCTACATCATCGACGCCATCATCGGGCTCTCGGTGGTCTACAAGGCGCTCGATAACATGGGCGCCTACCAGCGCTGGTTCGGCGTCCAGCCAAACACCAAGGCCGCGACGCTGGTCTTCGGCCTGTTCCACGGCTTTGGCCTCTCGACCAAGATCCTCGACTACAATGTCGCGGCCGACGGCCTCGTGCCCAACCTGCTGGCGTTCAATGTCGGAGTCGAGATCGGCCAGATCCTGGCCCTTGCCGCGATCCTGATCGCGATGGGCTTCTGGAGGCGCATGCCCAGCTTCCTGCGCCACGCTTACACCGCCAATACCGTCATGATGACCGCCGGGTTCGTGCTGATCGGCTATCAGCTCACCGGCCTTTTCGTCTCCCCGATATGAAAGGCACCCACACCGTGTACAACTCCGACATCCCGACCCGCGCCGAACTGCCGACCTCAGCGCAGCTCTTGGGCTCCACCGTCATCGCCATGCTGGCGGCCGCCGGCATCCTCGTCACCATCGTCCTGCCGGCCGAATACGCGATCGACCCGACCGGCATCGGCCGCATGCTGAAGTTGACCGAGATGGGCGAAATCAAGACCCAGCTCGCTGCGGAAGCGGAGGCAGACCGCCTGAAGGACAGTTCGACCACGCCTACTCAGCCGGCCCCGGCGACGCCTTCGCCGGACCAGCGCTCAAACCTGCTCACCACATTGGCGGGGCTGTTCGTCTCGCCCGCACAGGCCGCCGAGAGGATCAATCTCGCCCAGGCGGAGAAGACCGACGAGACCGTCATCACGCTCGATCCGACCAAGGGCGCCGAATACAAGCTCACCATGGTCAAAGGTGCGCAGGTCACCTTCGACTGGAGCGTCAAGGACGGCGTCGTGAACTACGACATGCATGGCACGCCCGGCCCCGGCGCGAAGGAGAAGAGCTACAAGACCGGCCGCGCGGTCGCGAGTGACACCGGCGTGCTGACGGCCGAGTTCGACGGCGGCCATGGCTGGTTCTGGCGTAACCGCGGGACGAAGCCCGTCACCATCATCCTGCGGACCAAAGGCGCCTATGTAGAAATCAAGCGCATGAGCTGACGCCAGCAAGGCCGGCCTGCTGAAAAGGAGGCCGGCCTATCTCTCTGCAACCGAAACTGACGGCCTCCTTGAAGCAGGCGCCGTGCAAGAGGCTGGCTAACTGAACGTCCAAACGGCGAATGCGCCAACCGCAACCCATACGGCAACGATAAACACCAGACCCGCTCGGCTGACCGGACGTTGGTCGCGCAGCGCTGCCGCCGCACGGAACTCGACCATCAATTGTGCCGGCACGAGCCTGACCGCCAGCATTATGCCCAAGGGCACGATCAGGAGGTCATCAAGGTAGCCGAGGACCGGTATGAAGTCCGGGATGAGGTCTAAAGGCGACAGTGCATACGCAGCGACCGCCGCAGCCACGATCTTCGCCAACACCGGTGTTCGGGGATCCCGCGCGGCGATCCAAAGCGCGATCACGTCACGCTTGAGCCTGCGCGCCCAGCCCTTAGCGGTCTCCAACCATGGCATCGATAAGCTCTCTCAGGACGTCGATCGACATGCAAGTCTTCTGGTATCCCTAGCCCACAGGCGACTAGGCAGGGCTCGCGGCAGGCTACGGCATCCTCAAGATGTACGGCTTTAGCTGGTTTAGCGCTTCCCGAGCTTCTCGAGTCGCCGCGGCAACTCCTTCACAATCCGCTGCTGTAGATGCGGTTGCGCCTTCTTCCAGCCGCGGCACTCGTCCTTCGTGCGGCCACAGGCCCGGCACCAGCCGGTGCGGCCATCGAAGGCGCAAACTTCGATGCAGGGCGATTTCATGCCAGCGCCCTCGTCTCGACCGTGAGATGGGATAGCTCGTGAACCGGCGCGAGGCGCGCTCGTACGGTTTTGCCATCGACCGAGCCTGCCACGCTGACGATCGCGGCGTGCGCGCCGGGTCCAACTCGCCAGACATGCAGGTCTGTGATCCGGGCGTCGCCCGCGGCTTCTACATGTTCGCGCACTTCGGCTTCGAGCTGGTGGTCGGTCGTGTCCAGCAGGACGGCGGCCGTGTCACGCAGCAGCGTCCAGGACCAGATCGCGATGACGATCGCGCCGACGATGCCCATCATCGGGTCGAGCCAGACCCAGCCGAGATAGGCCCCGGCGAGCAACGCCGCGATGGCGAGCACTGAGGTCAGGGCGTCGGCGAGGACATGGACGAAGGCCGACCGTAGATTGTTGTCGCGATGGCGCATGGCGTGGCCATGAGCGGCGGCGTGATCATGATCATCATGCCCGTGATCGTCGTGGCCATGCCCGTGATGATGGCCGCCGCCGAGCAGCAGCGCGCTGACGATGTTCACGACAAGCCCGAGCACCGCCACGATCGTGGCCTGCTCGAAAGCGACCGGGCGCGGATCCAGCAGCCGCTGGACCGACTCGAAGGCGATCCCGACCGCGACGACGCCCAGGATCAGCGCTGAGGCGAAGCCGGCGAGATCGCCGACCTTGCCCGTTCCGAAGCTGTAGCGCCGGTTGCCGGCATGGCGCCGGGCAAAGGCGTAGGCTCCCGCTGCGATGGCCAGCGCGCCGGCATGGGTCGCCATGTGGAAGCCGTCGGCAAGCAGCGCCATCGAGTTGAAGATCGTGCCGGCGACGATCTCGCCGACCATCATCACGGCGGTCAGAGCGACCACCCACAGGGTACGCCGCGCATTGGCGTCGTGGCTGTCGCCGAGAAAGACATGGTCGTGGCTCAGCGCTGCGATATCGTCCTGGGTCGTCATCTCATGCTCCGTCTCGCCTGGCATAGTCTCACTTGGCATAGCGGCGGACGACCGCGATCAATTCCTCAGCGCCGGCGGCGCGCGCCTCGTCCGTCAAATCGGGGCGGGCGACATGCTCGCGGACATGGTCCTCGACGATCTCGTCCATCAGCCCACCGATCGCGCCCCGCACTGCGGCGACCTGCTGCAGCACGGCCGCGCAGCTCGCGTCGGTATCGAGAGCCCGCTCGATCGCGGCCATCTGTCCGGCGATCCTCCGGACGCGCGCGATGAGCTGGTCCTTATTGGCCTTGAGATGCGACATACTATACTCCCCTATAGGATAATGAGGTGCGCGAGGTCGGATTGCAAGCTGCAGTCCCTTCCCTTTCTCGACGGCAGATGCCGGAGCGGCACGAGCATAGGTCGATCGCCGTTGCTGCTCGGACAGCGCGATGGATCGGCCGTCGAACTGCGCCATTTGCAGCAACGCTCGGATCACGTTCCCATCAGGATCGCGGCGATGCCGTTGTTGGTGCCGGGCATGTCGGGCATAGTGACTGGATGATCGTCCGTATCGCCCTGCGGCTCGCCTTGCGCGTCGCATTAATCGTGGGACTGGTCGTTGCCGGCTGGACGCCGGCAGCGATGGCGATGCCGCGCGCCTCCGATTGCGCCATGATGATGCAGTCCGGTTCGGCGATGGACGATAGCGGCGCACCTGACACACGCGCGCCCTGTCCCTTCGCTGCCTATTGTGCAGTGGCAAACGTCTTCGTCACGCCGGGTCCGGCGCCAGAAGCTCTTGTCGTCTATCGGGCTGCGGATATCGTTGTCGGTCCCGACGATCTCGCTCGGCCGGAATTCCAGCCGAGCCCCCCCGCGCGACCTCCCCGTTCCTGATCCCATGAACGGCTGACGCCGTGCAGACCGTCCGGTCGATCCGGATGATGCGCTGCCGTCGGTTCGCAGTGCAATCCGCTGGCCAAGCGAATGGCGCGGACTCATGGAATCTGGAGACACATCATGTTTTTCAAGACGCTTTTGTGCGCCCGTCCGGCGGCGTTGATCGTGCTTGCCTTGAGCACGGGCGCGACCGGCGCTCATGCCGACATCAAGGACTACGACTTCCAGCTCGTTGAGAAGGAGACGAAAAAAGGCGAGGGCATCGTCGCCGTCCGCCTGATCCGCAAATCCGACGGCAAGCCTGTGCCCGACGCCGTGATCTTCGCGACGCGGCTCGACATGGAGCCCGATGGCATGGAGACGATGAAGACCTCGATCGAGCCGATGCCAAGCACCGAGCCCGGCGTCTATCGCTTCAAGGTCAACCTGATCATGGAGGGTGGCTGGCGGCTGTCGCTCGGCGCCAAAGTCCAGGGCGAGGCCGACTCGCTCGAAAGCCGTCTGGTCTTCAAGGCGCTGCCGTGAAACGCGCGGGCCGAATCACCCGGCTTGCGCTGCTCGGAGCAGTCACGGTTCTGCCGTGGCTGTCTCCGGCCGTCGCGGGCAAGGCTTCGCCTCCCGGTGCGACCTCCGACAGCGTCGTCGCGCTGGCGCGGCGGCTGAGTCCGGAACTCGTCGCGGCGGCTTATGACGCCGAGGCGGCGCGCCAGTCCGTCGGCGCTGCCGGTGCGCAGCCCGACCCGTTCGTCAAGTTCGAGGCCTGGGGCGTCAATGCGCAACGCGGCGTCGGCGAACGTCGGGTCGGCGTGCAGCAGGAGCTGAAGCTCTGGGGCAAGACCGGCCTGGAGCGCGACATCGCGGCCGCCGAGGCCGATGTCGCCAGCCACAAGGCCCGCGCTACCACAGCCGATCTGATCGCACGGATCAGGACGGTTCACGCCGAATACAACGCCGCAGACGCGGCGCTCGAACTCTCGCGAGAGCTCAAGCGCCGGGTGGATGAACTCCTCGGATTGCTGCAATCGCGCTATGGCGCAACTGCGGTCGATCAGCAGGACGTGATCAAGGGGCGCATCGAGGCTTCGACCGCCGACGTCGATGTCGTCCGGCGCGAGGGCGAACTCAGAGCGGTCATGGCGCGTCTGAATGCGCTGGTCGGTCGGCCGCCGCTGACGCCTTTCGCCCGGCCAAGCGGCTTCCGGCGCCTCAAGCCTGGCCTGACGCTGGCCATGGTCCAGAGCCGCGCGCGCGGCGCCAACCCCGTGCTCGCCGCCAGCGCCAGCGAGATCGTCGCGGCGAAGGGGACCAAGGCTCTGAAGGACCTGAACTACTATCCGAATGTGACACTGGGGGCGCTTTATGTGCAGCGACCCGGTGGCGGGGCCGATACCGGAGAGTTCCTGCTCGGCTTTAAGGCGCCGCTGCAATATGAGGCCAAGGACGCCGAACAGCGCGCCGCGACCAGCAGGCTCGGCGCTGCCCATGCCCGCAACGACGCCGTGCGGCTCAAGCTCGACGGCGACGTCGCCGCGATCTGGTTCGGCCTGGAAGCAGCCGGCAAGGCGATCCGAATCCATGAGACCCGGCAGTTGCCGCCGGCCCGCGAGTCCGTTGCGGTCTCGAAAAATGGGTTCGAGGCCGGCTCGACCGATCTCGCATTTGTGCTCGAAGCCGAGCGCCGGTTGCGCAACGTCCATCTCGAACTGCTGAAACTCAGGGTCGAAGAACAGACCCGCTACGCCGAGCTGGAACGCATGGCGGGAGGAACCCTATGAAGAGGCTGTTTCGAATGTTTTTGCCGCTGCTTGCGCTGGGCGGCGCGATGGCGGCGGGCCTGATTGTCGGTCGATCCGACTTGCCCCTGCCATCGTGGCTGCTCGGGGCCATGGCGTCGGTCACGAAGGCCCGGTCCGCCGGCGCTGCGTCCGAGCCCGCGCCTGCCGGTCCGGTCATCTACTACCGCGATCCCGATGGGCTCGCGGCCTTCTCCGCGGTTCCGGCGAAAACCGCATCCGGTAAGGACTATCTGCCTGTGCGCGCCAGCCAGGACATCCAGTTCGACAGGCCCGCCCAAGTTGCCGGTCAGCCGCCGGAGACGTCCAAACAAGCTGCCGCGGGACCCAAGCGGATCAAGTTCTACCGCAACCCGATGGGGCTGCCCGACACCTCGCCGACGCCGAAGAAGGATTCAATGGGGATGGACTATCTCCCTGTCTTCGACGGCGAGGAGGAGGACGGCAACACCGTCAAGGTCAGCGCCGGCAAGCTGCAGAAGGCTGGCGTGCGCTCCGAGCCGGTCGTGCTCGCTCCGCTTGGCATGCCGCTGCGCGCGCCGGGCACGATCCAGCTCGACGAGCGCCGCGTCTCGGTCGTGGCGCTGCGCTTCGAGGGCTTCGTCGAGGCGGTCGAGGACGTCACCACCGGCGGCGTCGTGCGCAAGGGCCAGCCGTTGATGAAGATCTACGGCCCCGCGCTGTCGAGCGCTGCAGCCGAATATCTCTCGGTGCTCAACGGACGCGCCTCGGGCGGCGCGATCACAACCCAGGCGCTGACCGGCGCGCGACGGCGGCTCGAGAACCTTGCCGTGCCCGACTCTGCCATGAGCGCGATCGAACGGACGCGCGAGGTGCCCGCAGCCTTGACCTGGCCGGCCCCGCAGGACGGCGTGATCCTGGAGCGGATGGCTGTCAACGGCATGCGAGCCGCGCCCGGCGAGGTGCTGTTTCGGGTCGCGGACATCTCGTCGATGTGGGCGCTGATCGATCTGGCGGAGCGCGATCTCTCGATGGTCGCGGTCGGCCAGAAGGTCACGGTCTCGCCGCGCGGCATGCGCGGCAAGAGCTTCTCCGGCAAGATCACGCTGGTCTATCCACAGATCAACAAGGAGACCCGCACCGGACGCGTCCGGGTGGAGCTCGCCAATCCCGGCGGCGCGTTGATGCCGGACATGTATGTCGAGGCGGAGATCGATACGGGCTCGGACAAGCCCGTGCTGAGCGTCGCCGACAGCGCCGTCATCGACAGCGGCGCCCGCCAGATCGTCCTTATCGACAAGGGCGAGGGTCGCTTCGAGCCACGCGAGGTCAAGCTCGGGCAGCGCGGCGCCGGTCGAGTCGAGATCATGGAGGGCGTCACAACAGATGACAGCGTCGTGGTCTCGGCCAACTTCCTGATCGACGCCGAAAGCAATCTCAAGGCAGCGCTCCAGGGTCTCGACAGCGGGGAGAAGCAGCCATGATCGCCAAGCTCATCGCCTGGTCGTCGCGCAACCTGATGCTCGTCTTCATCGGCACGGTCTTCGCCGTCGCGGCGGGCGGCTATGCCCTCAAGACCCTGCCGCTCGACGCGATCCCCGATCTCTCGGACACCCAGGTCATCGTCTACACCGAATACAAGGGGCAGGCCCCGCAGGTGATCGAGGACCAGGTCACCTACCCGCTGACCACCGCCATGCTGACGGTGCCGAAATCGAAGGTGGTGCGCGGCTTCTCGTTCTTCGGCGTCTCCTTCGTCTACATCATCTTCGAGGACGGCACGGACACTTACTGGGCCCGCTCGCGCGTGCTCGAATATCTCAACGGCGCGGCCCGCAAGCTGCCCGCCGGGGTGACGCCGACGCTTGGACCCGACGCCACCGGCGTCGGCTGGGTCTACCAATATGCGCTGCAGGCCAAGGACAAGTCGCTCGCCGAACTGCGATCCTTGCAGGACTGGAACATCCGCTTCGGCATCGCCAAGGCCGAGGGCGTCGCCGAAGTCGCCAGCGTCGGCGGCTTCGTCAAGCAGTACAATGTCGTGGTCGATCCCAACCGGCTGCGCTCGCTCGACATCCCCTTGTCGAAGGTGCGCGACTTCATCCGCGGCAGCAATGCCGATGTCGGCGGCCGCACGGTCGAACTCTCCGAGTTCGAGTTCATCATCCGCGGCCGCGGCTACTTGAAAAGCGTCGCCGATCTTTCCAATGTCGTGCTCAAGGTCAGCAACGGCACGCCGGTCCTGCTGAAGGACGTGGCGCGAATCGAACTCGGACCCGACGAGCGCCGTGGCATCACCGAACTCAATGGAGAGGGTGAGGTCGCCAGTGGCATCGCCCTGCAGCGCTTCGGCCAGAATGCGCTCAGCGTCATCGAGAACGTCAAGGCGCGGCTGAAGGAGATGGCGGCGAGCCTGCCCAAGGGGCTCGAGATCATCCCGGTCTACGACCGCTCGAACCTGATACACGATGCGGTCAAGACATTGACGACGACGCTGATCGAGGAAAGCGTGATCGTCGCGCTGGTCTGCTTCGTCTTCCTGCTTCACGTCCGCAGCGCGCTGGTGGCGATCCTGATGCTGCCGGTCGGCATCCTGATGGCCTTCGGCATGATGAAGCTGCTCGGGCTCGGCTCCAACATCATGAGCCTGGGCGGCATCGCGATCGCGGTCGGCGCCATGATCGACGCGGCCATCGTGATGATCGAGAACGCCCACAAGCATCTCGAACGCGCCCCGCCCGGCAAGCCCCGGATCGAGTCTTTGATCGAGGCGGCGAGCGAGGTCGGCCCGGCGCTGTTCTTCAGTCTCCTGATCATCACCGTCTCGTTCCTGCCGATCTTCACCATGGAGTCGCAGGAGGGCCGGCTGTTCAGCCCGCTCGCCTTCACCAAGACCTTCGCCATGGCGGCAGCCGCAATCCTGTCGGTGACGCTGGTGCCGGCGCTGATGGTCATTTTCGTGCGCGGAAAAATTGTTCCCGAGAACAAAAATCCGGTCAATCGCCTGCTGATCTGGCTTTATCGGCCGGTGATCGGGCTGGTGCTGCGGGCCAAGACCATGACGATCCTGCTCGCCCTCGCCGCGCTTGCCGCCTCGGTCTGGCCGGCGCGTCAGCTCGGCTCGGAGTTCATGCCGAGCCTGAACGAGGGCACACTGATGTATATGCCCACGACCCTGCCTGGCTTGTCAGTGACCAAGGCCGCCGAACTGCTCCAGGTCCAGAACCGGATCATCAAGACCTTCCCCGAGGTGACCTCGGTCTATGGCAAGGCCGGCCGCGCCGAGACGGCGACCGACCCGGCCCCGACCGAGATGTTCGAGACCGTGATCAACCTCAAGCCCAAGAGCGAATGGCGCGCCGGCCTGAGCGTCGACGGGCTGATCGCGGAGCTCGACAAGTCGCTGCAGTTCCCCGGCATCTCGAATGCCTGGACCATGCCGATCAAGGCGCGCACCGACATGCTGGCAACTGGCATCCGCACGCCGATCGGCATCAAGGTCCTGGGGACCGACCTCGTCGAGATGGAAAAACTCGCCCGCCAGATCGAGACCGTGGTCAAGGCCGTGCCGGGCACGGCCAGCGCCTATGCCGAGCGCGTCATCGGCGGCTATTATCTCGACGTGACCCCCGATCGCGATGCGCTCGCGCGCTACGGCCTGATGATCAGCGACGTGCAGGATTCGGTCTCGACCGCGCTCGGCGGCGAGACCGTGACGACGACGGTCGAGGGCCGTGAGCGTTACGGCGTCAATATCCGCTACCCCCGCGACTATCGCAGCGATCCGCAATCGATCGCGCGGGAGGTTCTGGTCGGGATGCCCGGCGGCGGCACGGTGCCGCTCGGCGAGGTCGCCTCGATCAAGCTGGCGCGCGGCCCGACCTCGATCCGCACCGAGAACGGCCAACTCGCGGTCTACATCTTCGTCGATATCCGCGACCGCGATCTCGGCGGCTATGTCGCCGACGCTAAGGCCGCAGTGGCGGCCAGCATTCAGTTCCCGCCTGGCTCCTATGTGACCTGGAGCGGCCAGTTCGAATATCTCGAACGCGCGAAGGCGAAGCTCGCGGTTGTGGTGCCTGTGACGCTGCTGATCATCTTCCTGCTGCTCTATCTCAACTTCCGGCGCCTGACCGAGACGCTGATCGTGATGCTGTCGCTGCCCTTCGCGCTCGTCGGCGGCTTGTGGCTGATGTGGTGGCTTGGCTTCAACCTATCGGTCGCGGTCGTCGTCGGCTTCATCGCGCTCGCCGGCGTCGCGGCCGAGACCGGGGTGATCATGCTGATCTATCTCGACCATGCGCTCATTGAGGTCAAGGCGGCGCGCGCCAGCGACGGCCTGCGCTTCACCCGCGCCGACCTGCGCGAGGCGATCATGCTGGGCGCCGTCGAGCGCGTCCGTCCCAAGATGATGACCGTCGTCGCCATCATGGGCGGCTTGATCCCGATCCTGTGGAGCACGGGCGCGGGCTCGGAGGTGATGCAGCGCATCGCAGTCCCGATGATCGGCGGCATGGTCTCCTCGACCGTGCTGACGCTGGTGGTGATCCCGGCGATCTATGCGCTGATCAAGGGCTATGGCCTGCCGCGTGGCCAGCCCGGTCCCGTCGAGAGCGATCGCGAAACGGCTGCGTCAAAGGTCCGAGAGGCGGAGCCGGTCGCGGCCTGAGATCGGAACAGACCCCTCCAGCCACGCGTTTTCGATGCGCGGCTGGAGGACGGCTTTTGAGACGACAGGCCTTGAAAGGAGAACGATCATGATGACCGGCCACGGCGGAATGATGTGGGCGATGGGCGGCGTCGCCATCCTCCTACTCGCCGCGTTACTGCTCGGGTTGAGCGCACTGGTGAAGTACGTGTTCTCTCGCTGGCGGGCGATCACCTGCCAGGATTCCTGCTCACCGTTTACCGAGTCTTTGCCTGTATTTCGGCGATCAGCTGCTTCATCTCCGCGATTTCCCTGACCTGGGCGGCGATGATGCCGTCGGCGAGCTTGCGCACGCGCGGATCGACGATACGGGCTCGGCCGCTGGTCATGATCGCGATCGAGTGGTGCGGGATCATCGCCTTCATGTAGGAGACGTCATCGACGGTCGTCTGGCTGCGCACTAGCCAGAGCGACACGGCGAAAACCGCGACGCTCCCTGCGAAGATCGCGATATTGGCCACCTTGTTCGCGTACATTTTCAGCATGAATCCGAGCATCAGAACGGCCATCACCGCGCCCATGAGCAGCGCCATCCAGGCCCGGGTCTGGCTGAAAAAGACGTGATCGAGTTCGAAGGTGTTGAGATACATCAGGCCGAACATGACGATGGTCGACACGGCGATCATAGCGCCGAAGCGGGCGTAGCTCATCGGGAGCCTCCTTGGTTTGAGTGATGCGCGGCAGAGCCGCCAGGTTGTCAGCGAACCAGCATCCAGATCGCCATGCCGACCATCATCAGGTTCTCGATCAGCGAGACGAAGCCGAGGGGAACCTTGCTGTCGCCGCCGACGCACGCGCATTTGATTTCGCGCTTGTCGATGTAGACCGCCTTGACGACGGAGACCGCGCCAACGAGGCCGATCACGAGGGCGACCGGGATCGCGAGCCAGAGCAGCACGCCGGCGATCATTAGGACGCCGGTCAGCGCTTCGGCGAACGGATAGACATATGCGTAACGCACGACGCGCTGCGCCAGCAGGTCGTAGCCCAGGAACATGTTGGAGAAGCGTTCGACATCTTGCAGCTTCAGCAGCGCCAGGATGCACATGCTGAAGGCGATAAACCACTCGACCGCGCGAACGGAGACGATAGTCCCTGACGACGCCCAATTCACGGCGATCGCCATCAGCGCGGCCATCACGAAGACGGCCACGACAGGCCTGTAGCTGACCTGCTCGGGATCGGCGACCGGCTTGCCGAGATGCTTGCGCAGCTCATTATACCCGCCGATGCGTTCGCCCGCAATGAAGGTCTGCGGCGTTGTCTTCACGTCATGCTCGGCCTTGAAGGAATCGATCTCCGGCCGTGACCTCAGGAGATGATCGTCGACGGCAAAGCCCTCGCGGAAGAGCAGATCGAGGGACTTCAGCCCAAACGGGCAGACATGCTCGTCTGTCACCATCCGATAGAGCGTTGCCTGCCTGTCGCTTGACTGCACCATCTGGCGTCCCCGATCTCGATGGACGGGCGACTGCGCACCTGTCCCGGAGGGCAAACGTCGATGCGTAATTGAAGTTCACGGGCGTTACAGAATGTAACATTCCCGGCGACATCGGCGCCAGATCTCAATCAACCCGCGACGTCCCACCTATGGGAATCGTGGACGACGATCAGGGCCGAGCTTTACTTGTGAATGATGCCGGATCCGCACGTAGCGCGGCATGGCAATCGGAATTGAACCCGACTGCGCATCCAAAACGGCGGCTCGGCTGTATCCGATTCACCCAGCGACGTAAGTCCGCCCTTGGACGATCAGAAAACAACGGGAGACTGTCATGAACAAGACCCTCATCGCCGCGGCCGGTATGGCCATCGCCGTCACCGCCTTCAGCGGCGCCGCCAAGGCCGACCATCTCAACATCGACGTCAAGGCCGCCACCGTGAAGGACGGCGCGATCATGTTTCCCTCGGTCCGGATAGACAAGGACGGCTACGTCGTCATCCATGCTGTGGCCGACGGTAAGCCGGTCCTGCCGGAGTCGATCGGCCACACGGCCGTCAAGGCCGGAACGACCAGCAACGTCGCAGTCAAGGTTCCAGGCGCCAAGGCCGGCACCGATTACGTCGCGATGATCCATTACGAGACCAATGGCAACGCGACCTACGATTTCGGCAAGGCCTCGACGACTGTCGACACCCCCGGCATGAAGCCCGACAACACCCCCTACGCTCTGGGCTTCAAGGCCAACTAATCGCTTTCCGGCGAAATCTTCCCAAGGCTTGCGACAAGCGCGGGCTTTGGGTCGCCAAGCCTAACGGACACCCGCTGAACTGGCAGCCAGAATGAAACCAAGCTACTGGGTGAACATCCTTCCCGATGCCATGTGAAGTGCTCGGGCAATCGTAGCTTATCCACTTCGGACGTAGAGCTTCTCCTGAATATTTGGTGCGTGTATTCGTTGTTTTATAGTTAAGTAATTTCTAACCAAAATTTCTAGATGTTTAAGGTCTATGGACGCTCATGATTTTTAGACTGAGGGGACGAGCGGTTCTTCAACGAGCCGGGACTCGCAGTTTTGTGTTTCAAATCGCGATGGATGGATTTTTCGTTCAATTGGGCTAGGCCAAACTCGCGACTCATCTCAAGCTCCCGAGCAATGCGCTCCTGCGCAAGCCCACGACGGACTGTCGCGACCCATGATCGCGAACGGAGCGTGCGCTCGATTGCCGTGAGCTGCGATCGAGCCGATTTGACGGCTTCGTCTATTTCGACCTGTGTCGTGTCGTACTTCTGGAACGATCCGCGCGAGCTTGCCACTGCTCATGTTGCGTTCGTTGCGACGTTCCAGCGTCGAGATTCGCAAGGTCGGTTGATTACAACCATTGGGTCGCAACTGGTTTGACTGGTTTCAGTGTGGAGCCCAGACTGATACGATAAAAGATGGCTCAGGGAGAACTACGGTGGAGGTCGGTCTGCGCCGGCTACCGAGATTGATATCTAGTCGGGTCACGCGGCGGTCGATGCTCGCGGGTCTGGTTGGCGGGCTTTCGGTCGTGAAGTCTGCGGCGGCAGAAACCACCCAGCCTTTCCGCTTCGGCCTGACGCCCGTCTTCCTGAACTCCGATCTCGATCTGCTTGAGGCTCTCCAAAAATACCTTGGTGCCGCGATGGGGACCGAGGTGCAGCTCGTTCTCAAGCGCACCTATCAGGAAATCACGTCGCAACTTCTATCCGGACTTCTCGACGCCGCCTGGATCTGCGGATACCCATTCGTCGCCTACCGTCGAGAGCTGGATCTCGTCGCCGTGCCGATATGGCGCGGAAAGACGACATACCAGAGCTATCTCATCGTATCGGAAGGACGAGACGCGACCGCCATCGGTGACTTGCGCGGCGATATTCACGCCTTCTCCGATCCAGATTCGAATTCCGGCTACCTCGTGACGAGGGCACTCTTGGCGGAGCAGGGCGTCAAGCCGCAGGACTTCTTCCAGCGAACGTTCTTCACCTATGGCCATCGCAACGTCGTTCGAGCCGTAGCCGCAGGCCTCGCCCAGTCCGGCAGTGTTGACGGGTACGTTTGGGAAGTCATGACGGAAACGGAAGCGGCCCTCACGCGTCAGACGAGGCCGGCTTGGCGCTCGGACTGGATGGGCTTCCCGCCGATCGCCACGGCAAGGGAAAACGCCAGCAGCGACAGCATAGCGAGGCTGCGTCAGGCCCTTTGGGGCATGCCGCAAGACCGTGTCGGCCGTGAGGTTCTCAACCTGCTGCGCCTGGATGGTTTCGCACCCGGCGACCCCTCGCTGTTCGACAGCATAGCAAGCCGCGTCGATCTGGTGAGGACGCTGGGATGAAGGCATCGTCCCTCGATCCAAGGCGCTGGTCGCTCGCATTCAAGGCGCCACTCTTCGTGGCAGCCTTCATGCTCGTCGTCAGCATCGTGATGACGAACGCGGTCCTTTCTCGCCTGCGCGAAACGCAGGAGCGGCACCTGTCCGCCTTGTCCACGATCTACCTCAACGGCTTGGCGGCAACTCTGATCCCGCATGTCCTGAGGGACGACATCTGGGAGATCTTCGACGCCATCGATCGGGGAGCCAGCCTAGAAAGCGGCTTTGGTCGCGCGACCATCGTCGTCATCGACGCGAAGGGACAAACCCTCGCCGCCAGCGTCCCCAAGCTCGCTCCGGTCCTTAGCCAGCAGGTCGGTCGGGACCAGGCGTTTCAGGGTGACAGCTCGCTGATCGTGGACATCGACAAGGCGAGGGCCTTCGCCAGGCGCTCCCTCATCTATCAAGGACGCCGCATCGGCGCGATCTATGTCGACTACGACGTCAGCCATCTCCTGCGTGAACGCGCTGACGTCCTGCGAACGCTCATCGGGACGAATGCGGCGATCGCGGTGTTCCTGGCGGCGTTCGGATACTGGGTGATCCGGTGGATGCTCGGGCCTCTGCGCACGCTCACGCGCCACCTTGACCTCGGCGTTGCCGGCACCGTCCAGCCGATCCCGGCAGATGTCGTTGCAGCCTCCACCCAGGAATTCGGGCGGCTGTTCCGGCGCTTCAACGTCATGGCGGAAGCCGTCAACGACCGCGAGGTCATCGCCAAGGAACTGGCGAACGAGGAACGGCTGGCGAGCCTAGGGCGCCTCGCATCGGGCATGGCCCACGAGATCAACAACCCGCTCGGAGGGCTCTTCAACGCGATCGATACCTTGAAACGTCACGGGGATAAGCCAAACGTTCGAATCTCGTCTCTCGATCTGATCGAACGTGGTTTGAAGGGAATCCGCGATGTTGTTCGGTCGGCGCTGACTGTGTACCGGGCCGATCGCAACCCCCGAAATCTCGCCACCGCCGATCTCGACGACCTCAAGCTCCTGATCCGCCCTGAGATCGAGCGCCGGTCCCTCAGGCTCGACTGGAGAAACTATCTCGTGGCCGACCTGCCTCTTCCGGCTTCCGCGATCAGGCAGGTCGTCCTGAACCTTCTCTTGAACGCCATCCAGGTCTCTTCGCTAGGCTCTCAGGTTCGGCTCGAGGCTGCAGTTGTCGGCGGCGATCTGGTGATCGAAGTGCTCGACTGCGGACCCGGCTTCGATGAAGAGGCGCGGTCTGTGCTGACGGGGGCGGCCGACCGCCCGCCTCCCATTCACTCCCGTACAGGTTCGGGCCTCGGCTTGTGGATGACCCACAGGCTGGTCCATGATCTCAACGGACGTACCGTCATCGACACCCAACTCGATGGAGGCTCGCTTGTCCGGGTCGTCATTCCGCTAACGCCTGCCGAGGAGTTGCGCGATGTCGCTTGACCGCCGGTCGATAGGGATCATCGAGGACGATCCCATCATGGGGGAGTCGCTGGTGCAGCGGCTCGCTCTGGAGGGTGCTGAAGTCACCTGGTGGCGGACTAAGGCGGAGGCCGTCACGGGACTAGCGCGCCGCCGCCATCACGCCGTGATCTGCGACCTGAAGCTGCCTGACGGTGCCGGCGAAGACATTTTCCTCGAAGCCGTGAAGTCCGAAGGTGCACCGCCGTTCCTGTTCATGACCGCGTTTGGCGAAATCGATCAGGCGGTTCGGCTGATGCGTTGCGGGGCGGGCGACTACGTCACCAAACCCTTCGACATGACGTCCTTCCTGGAGCGACTCGAGACGCTGGTCGATCCTTTTGAAGGGGACGGGCAGGGTGTTCTCGGCGTATCACCTGCGATCCGCGCCGTAGAGCGCACGTTGCTCCGCCTGGCCACGGTCAGTGCACCCGTCCTCCTCACAGGAGAGACAGGCAGCGGCAAGGAAGTCTGCGCACGTCTCCTTCATGCGTCCCGGGGGCATGGAGCCGGCCCTTTCATGGCGGTGAACTGCGCGGCGATACCGGCCGAGCTGATGGAGAGCGAGCTTTTCGGTCACGAAAAAGGAGCGTTCACGGGGGCTCAGGGGCGCCATGTCGGATACGCCGAGCGCGCCGGCACGGGCACGCTCTTCCTCGACGAGATCGGTGACCTGGCGCCGCGACTCCAAGCCAAGCTGCTGCGCCTGCTTGAGGACCGCACCTTCACCCGCGTCGGGGGCGAGCAGGCCCTGCCATTCAAGGCCCGCATCGTCTGCGCGACCAACGCAGACCTCATCGCGAAGGTGAAGGCTGGGAGCTTTCGGGAGGATCTCCTGTATCGCATCAACGTCGTCAACGTGCCGCTCCCGCCACTTCGAGACCGCAGCGACGATATCGTCTGGCTTATCGACCGCTTCTTCTCGGAGTTCGAGGAGCAGTCGGGCGACCGCATCCATGGGATGAGCGCCTTGGCGCTTGAAGCCGCGCTTGCCCATAGTTGGCCTGGCAACGTCCGTGAACTTCGAAACCGGGTGCAGAGAGGGATCTCTCTGGGAGATGGACCTCTCCTCATGCCCGGGGACCTTTTCCCTGATCTGGCCCCCATGATGGCGGTAGGAATGCGCGAGGGACTGGAAGGGGTGCGGGACGAAGCCGAGCGCCGGTACATCGTTCGCGTCTTGGCGGAGAATGGCGGAGCCGTTCAGGCAACCGCGAAGGTCCTGGGAGTCTCTCGAACCACCTTGTGGGAAAAGATGAGGCGCCACGGAATCCCGGCGCCGGCGTCCTGACCGGATATCCGGACTTTCGCGGGCGCAACATGTTCGGAAATCCGAACACGGCACCGGGCGGCGTTCGCCCCATGTCTCTGAAATTAAAACATTTCTAAACCCAGCCTCGGTCGGCACGGCCCCTGCAGTCCTCCAGCCCAAAGAAGCAGGTCTGGAGGACACGCGATGAAGAAATGCGATCTGATGGTCGATATCGGCCGTCGCCGTTTCCTGTCAGGAGCCGGCATAGCCGCGGCAGGGGCCGCGGCGACCACGATGGTCCCAGGCTCAGCTCAAGCCAAGCCTGCTTCCGCTCGGGTCGATTATCCGGTCAACCGCCTCGGCACCGTCGCTGAGCTCAAGGTCAATGAGCCCAAGGACGTCTCCTATCCCGACGCAGACGCGCCTGGTGTCCTGCTCAAGCTCGGCAAGCGCGTCCCGGGGGGAGTCGGCCCAGACCGAGACATCGTCGGGTTCGCGACGCTCTGCCCCCACAAGGGCTACCCGCTCGCCTTCAACGCGACGGACAAGACACTGAACTGCCCCGGCCACTATTCGCGTTTCGACTGCGAGGCCGGTGGCCAGCAGATCTGGGGCCAGGCGACCCAGAACCTCCCGCAATACGCGCTTCGCGTCGAAGCGAACGGCGACATCGTGGCGGAGGGGCTTGATGAGCTCCTCTACGGCCGCCTGTCCAACGTGCTCTGAAGGGAGGATCGATCATGACCTACAAGCGCCAGATAGACCGTCTCCCGATCGTCCCCGCGGACGCCAAGGAGCACAACGTCACCTGCCACTTCTGCATCGTCGGCTGCGGCTACAAGGCCTACACCTGGGACATCAACAAGCAGGGCGGGACCGAGCCCGGCCAGAACAAGTTCAAGGTCGACCTGTCGAAGCAGGAGGGCGCCGACAGCGGCGCCTGGTACTCCCCATCGATGTACAACATCGTCAAGCAGGGCGGTAAGGACGTCCACCTGGTGATCATGCCCGACAAGGGCTGCTCGGTGAACTCGGGACTAGGGTCGATCCGCGGGGCCCGGATGGCCGAGACCTCATTCTCCGAGGCACGCTCGACGCAGGCCCAGCGCCTGACCGACCCGATGGTCTGGCGCTATGGCACGATGTCGCCGACGTCATGGGAGGACGCGCTTGATCTCGTCGCCCGCGTCACCTGCCAGGTCGTGAAGGAGCAGGGAGAGGACGGGCTCTTCGTCTCGGCCTTCGACCACGGGGGCGCCGGCGGCGGCTACGAGAACACCTGGGGCACCGGGAAGCTCTACTTCGGCGCCATGAAGGTGAAGAACATCCGGATCCACAACCGGCCGGCCTACAACTCCGAGGTGCACGCCACCCGCGACATGGGCATCGGCGAGCTCAATAACTGCTACGAGGACGCCCAGCTCGCCGACACGATCGTCATGGTCGGCGCGAACTCTTTGGAGACCCAGACCAACTACTTCCTCAACCACTGGGTACCGAACCTGCGCGGCACCTCCCTCGAAAAGAAGAAGGCCGAGCTGCCCAACGAGGCCCATGCGGCGGCGCGCATCGTCATCGTCGATCCGCGCCGCACCGTCACGGTGAATGCCTGCGAGGTCGAGGCGGGCAAGGACAACGTGATGCACCTCGCCATCAACTCGGGCACAGACCTCGCCCTCTTCAACGCCTGGATGACCTACATTGCGGAGAAGGGCTGGACGGACAAGGCGCTGATCGCGGCCTCCACCAACGGCTTCGACAAGATGGTCGCCGCTAACAAGACCTCACTCCAGCAGGCGGCGACCCTCACGGGACTGACCGTCGACCAAATCCGGCAGTCCGCGGAATGGATCGCGATGCCGAAGGAGGGGAATGCCCGCCGCCGCACGATGTTCGCCTACGAGAAGGGCCTGATCTGGGGCAACGACAACTACCGCACCAATGGCGCTCTCGTGAACGTCGCGCTCGCCACCGGCAACATCGGCCGGCCGGGTGGAGGCTGCGTGCGCCTCGGCGGCCACCAGGAAGGCTACTCGCGGCCCTCCGACGCCCATGTCGGTCGCCCGTCGGCCTATGTCGACAAGCTGCTGCTCGAGGGTAAGGGCGGCGTCCATCACATCTGGGCCTGCGACCACTATAAGACGACGCTCAACGCGCATCAGTTCAAGCGCAACTACAAGAAGCGCACCGACATGGTGAAGGAGGCCATGGACTCGGTCCCGTTCGGCGACCGCGCCGCGCTGGTCACGGCGATCGTCGAGGCCATCAAGAAGGGCGGGTTGTTCTCGGTCGACGTCGACATCGTGCCGACGCAGATCGGGCAGGCCGCCCATGTCTGGCTGCCCGCTGCGACGTCGGGAGAGATGAACCTGACCTCGATGAATGGCGAGCGCCGCATGCGCCTCGTCGAGCGCTACATGGACCCCCCGGGCCGCGCGATGCCGGACTGCCTGATCGCCGCGCGAATCGCCAACCACATGGAGCGCGTCTATCGCGAGATGGGGATGGCGCAGGTCGCCGACAACTTCAAAGGCTTCGACTGGAAGACCGAGGAAGACGCCTTCATGGACGGCTACGCCAAGCATGAGAAGGGGGGCGAGCACGTCACCTATGCGAGGTTGAAGGCGATGGGCACCAACGGCTTCCAGGAGCCCGCGACGGGCTTCGCGGACGGCAAGATCGTCGGCACGAAGCGCCTCTTCGCCGATGGCAAGTTCGGCGGCAAGGACGGCAAGGCGACGTTCATGGAGACGCAGTGGCGCGGGCTCCAGGCGGCAGGCAAGCAGGCCGAGAAGGACAAGTTCGCGTTCCTGATCAACAACGGACGCGCGAACCTCGTCTGGCAGAGCGCCTATCTCGACAAGCAGGACGACTTCGTCATGGATCGTCTGCCCTACCCGTTCATCGACCTGAACCCGGAGGATATGGCCGAGCTCGGCTTGAAGTCGGGCGACCTCGTGGAGGTCTTCAACGACAACGGTTCGACGCAGGCGATGGCCTATCCCACGCCTTCGGCGAAGCGAAAGCAAGCCTTCATGCTCTTCGCCTATCCGACCGGCGTGCAGGGGAACGTCGTCTCGGCCGGCGTCAACGAGTTCGTGATCCCGAACTACAAGCAGACCTGGGGCAACATCCGGAAGATCGCCAACGCGCCGGAAGGCACCAAGCACCTGTCCTTCAAAAGCCAGGAATACGCCGTCTAATCGGCGCCTTGGACGGCCGCTCGCTTGCGAGCGGCCGTCGTTCCCGTCTCTCTCACAGCGCGGCAGGTACCTCGATGGCGATGGCGACCGTATCACAGGCTTCGATGCCGCCGAGCAGCATCGACGCTGAAAAAATCTTGCTGACGATCCCGCAAGCGTGCGCTCGCGCGACTGCGTATGTCAGGCGCCTACATGCGAGCGAAACGGTCATGGTCCTGGAGGCCGCAGGTCGCACCCTGGCCGAACCCATCGTGGCCAGGCTTGCCATGCCTCCCTTCACCCAGTCGGCCATGGATGGATACGCGCTTGCGGCCGGCGAAGGGATACCTCCCGGCTCGCGGTTGGACGTCGTCGACCGGATCGCGGCGGGCTCGGTCGGAAGGAAGCTGGGACAGGGCGAGACGTCACGCCTCTTCACAGGCGCACCACTACCTGACGGCGCCGATGCCGTCATCATGCAAGAGCACGTCGAGCGCGACGGAAGCGCGATTATTCTGCGCCGGCCCATCCGGGCTGGAGACAACATCCGGCACCGCGGCGAGGACATCGAGCCGCTGGAGCCACTGTTGGAGGTCGGGGATCGCCTCGACGCGCGCCACATCGCTCTGCTCGCCGCCCAAGGGATCGAGCGCGTCGACGTCCGCATCCGCCCTCGCGTTGCGGTGATCTCTACGGGGGACGAGCTTCGGCAGCCCGGCTTGGGCCTCGAGGCGGCCGCGATCTATGATTCCAACAGGCCGATGTTGCTCGCGCTCATCGCGCAAGCGGGACTGCTGGCGATCGACGGAGGCTGGGTTCCAGATGACGCCGGGCATCTTTCCGCTCGGATGAAGCATCTCGCTGCCGACGCCGACCTGGTGATCACGAGTGGCGGTGCCTCCGTCGGCGAAGAGGACCATGCCGTCGCTGCACTCCGACAAGCGGGCGGCCACGGAGAGACCCTCAAAATCGCGCTAAAGCCTGGGAAGCCGGCCGTCGTCGGCTCGATCGGCGCAGCCGCCTATCTTGGGCTCCCCGGCAACCCGGTCTCGAGCCTCGTCTCATGGCTCATCCTCGGGCACGCCATGGTGAGCGCTCTCGAGGGCCGGCCCTCACGTCAGCGGTTGGGTTGTCCCATGACGAGCCGCTCGCGGTTCGATCGACGCCCCGGGCGGGCCGAATTCGTCCCGGCGCGGTTGATGGACGATGGCGACGTCGAGATTCTCGGACGTGGTGGATCGGCTCGGTTGAGGCCGCTGGTCCAAGCCGATGGCTTGGCCGAAATCGCAGCGGAGAACGCTGGCGTCCTGCCAGGAGACACTGTCCTCTTCCATCCCTTCCGCGACGGCTTCGTCGTCTGATCCAAGACCCATCAGGAGTGCCGAGAATATGAGATTCGTCTGGCCCATGCTTGCCTTGCTCGCTCTATCGACGACCGGCGCGATCGCGCAGGACATCGCGGCTGGCGAGAGATCCTGGAACAAATGCCGCGCCTGCCATCAGATCGGCGAAACCGCCAAGAACGGAGTCGGGCCACATCTCAACGGCCTGTTCGGACGCCATTCCGGCGCGGTCGACGGCTACGCCTACTCGGCGGCCAACAAGAACTCCGGCATCACATGGGACGAAGCCGTCTTCGCCGACTATATTAGGGATCCGAAGGCCAAGATCCCTGGGACCAAGATGGTCTTCGCCGGGATCAAGAACGAACAGGAGGTCAAGGACCTGACCGCATTCCTCAAGCAGTTCGGGGCAGACGGCAAGAAGGCACCTTGAGCTAGCCTCGAACGGGCGAGGCGACCGCTCGAACAGGAAGCGCCATCGTGGCGATGAAGCAGGCGACGAGCATCAGGCCGGATCCGAGCAGGCACGCATAAAGACCACCTACCTGATAGAGCAGACCGGACAACAGGGTGCCTGTGAACCGCCCCAGCGCGTTGGCGGCATAGTAGAAGCCGACGTCCTCGGCCGACTTCTCTGAGCCGGCATAGGCCAGAATGAGGTAGGAGTGGACCGACGAGTTCACCGCGAAGGCGAACCCGAAGAGAGCTAAGCCGAAGACCAGAACCAAGTCGGCCCGCAGACCAAAGCCTCCGGCGAGCATCGCAGCGATAGCCAAGGGGATCGCCGCCAACCCAAGCGACCATGCCCGCGCAGCGGGGACTTCGTTCGAAAGACCGTCGCGGCTGCGGCGGACGAAGGAGGGAGCTGCCGCCTGGACCAAGCCATATCCGATGGTCCAGATCGCCAGAAACGTGCCGACCATCGTGAATGTCCAGCCCGAGGCGTAGAGGAAGACCGGCACGCCGACGACGAACCAGACATCCCGCGCTCCAAATAGCGCGACGCGAGCGAGCGCTAGCAGGTTGACGCTACGATTCTTCGCGAAGAGCTCACGGGCGCTCTTGCTGGCCTTGGCCTTGCCCATCATCGCAGGCAGCGACGTGACGACGCCGAGCAGGATCAGCGCGAGCAAGGCGGCCATTGTCCAGAGTGCGGCCCTGAAGCCCAGCGCCTCCAGAAGCAGTCCACCGAGGAAGAAGCCGATGCCCTTCATCGCGTTCTTCGAGCCGGTGAACCAGGCAACCCAGCGGAACAGCCGGCCTTCGGAATCCTCCGATTTCGCAGCCGCCTCAGCCACCTTGATCGCCGATGCCTCAGCCACCTTGATCGCCGATTTAGAGGCCGTCTTCGTCAGGTCCTTGGCAACGCCACAGACGCCTTGCGCCATCACGACCCAGGCGACCGAGGCCGCCGCGGTCCAGTCCGGCGATAGGCCCGAGAGCAACAGAAAGCCGAGAATCTGCGTGGTCAGACCAACGGCGAGCATCCGTGTGATGCCGTAGCGCGCGGCGAGCCAGCCGCCGATCAGGTTGGCGGCGATGCCAGCCGCCTCATAGAGTAAAAAAAGGAAGGCCAGCGTGAAAGGCGAATAGCCGAGCCGGAAGAAGTGCAGGAGCACCAGCATGCGCAACGCGCCGTCAGTCAGGGTAAACCCCCAATAGGCCGCAGTGACGATGGCATAGTTGCGTGAGCCTTCGGTCACGACCTTAGATCCCGATCTGTTCGAGATGGCAGGCGAGATCGACCATGCGGCAGGCATAGCCCATCTCGTTGTCGTACCAGGCGTAGACCTTCAGCATCGTCCCATCGGTGACCAGCGTGGATAGCCCGTCCACGATCGATGAGCGCGTGTCGCGCTGATAGTCGATCGAGACCAGCGGCCTCGGCTCGAAGCCGAGGATGCCGGCGAGCGGCCCCTTGGCGGCTGCTTCGAAGAGCGCGTTGACCTCGGTGGCCGTCGTCGGGCGTTCCAGCTCGAAGACGCAGTCGGTCAGAGAGGCGTTGAGCACAGGCGCACGCACGGCGTGTCCATCGAGCTTGCCCTTCAGCTCAGGATAGATGAGCGCTATCGCCGTGGCGCTGCCGGTCGTCGTCGGCTGCAGCGAGAGCATCGCCGAGCGCGCCCGGCGCAGATCCTTGTGGGGCGCATCGACGACCACGTTGGTGTTCGTTGGATCGTGGATCGTGGTGATCTGGCCGTGGCGAATCCTCAGGTTCTCGTGGACCACCTTGACCACCGGCGCCAGGCAGTTCGTGGTGCAGGATGCGGCGGTGACGATCGGGTGCCTGACGGGGTCGTAGAGATGCTCGTTGATGCCAACGACGACGTTTAAAACGGACACATCCTTGACCGGCGCGGCGACGATGACCCGCTTGGCGCCGCGCGTCAGATGGCCCTCGATCGCAGCGGGCGTCAGGAACTTGCCCGTGCATTCCAGCACGACCTCGACGCCGAGTTCGCCCCAGGGGATGTCTTCCGGCGCAGCGAGGGTGGAGAAGCCCAACCGCCGCCCGTCGATCGTTATCGCGTTCTCGCCTTCATGACTGATGTTCGCACGCCAACGCCCCTGCATGCTGTCGAATTCCAGCAGATGGGCCGTTGCGGTGGCGCCCCCCTTAATCTCGTTGAGGTGGACAACGTCGAGCCGGTTGCCGGCACGTGGATCATCGCCCTGCCGCTCAGCAGCGCCGAGCGCAGCCCGAAGGGCCAGGCGACCTATGCGCCCCATGCCGTTGATACCAACCCGCATGATCCATGCTCCATCCGATGATGCTGTACCGTCCATCACCCGGATGAAGGCAACATGTCAATATGTCGGTTGACTCCGACATATAAGTCAGACAGCATTTATGTCGACATCAACCGACATAACGAGATAGACTCATGGAAACGGCTCCGCTCAAGGTCCTCTTCGTCTGCAAGGGCAATCACGCGCGCTCGATCATGGCAGAATCCATCATGCGACGGCTTGCCGGCGACAAGTTCACCGTCTTCAGTGCCGGCTCGCAGCCCCGGCCCGAGATCAGCCCTTTCGTCGTCCGGCTGCTCCAGTCGCTGAACCATGACTTGACGGGCCTGCGCCCCAAAAGCTGGAACGAGTTCGCTCAGACCGACTCGCTGGAGCTGGACTTCGTCTTCACGCTGTCGGAGACGGCGGCCAATGCGGTTCCTCCGGCCTGGCCAGGCAACCCGATGACCGCGCTCTGGACGTTGCCCGATCCCGCCGCCTTCGAAGGCGAGGACGTCCAGAAGGCGCTTGCGTTCGCCGACGCCTACCGCATGCTCAACAATCGCATCTCGATCTTTTCGGCCCTGCCGCTGGCCGCCCTTCAAGGGATGGCTCTCCAGCATCGGCTCGACGCGATCGGGCAAGACCAGACCCCTGGCGACATCGCCTCGCAGGACCACGCCGCGTGACGCAAAGCCTCGACTCCACCGACGCCGTTGCGGTACTCGGCGCCCTCGCACAGCCGACACGACTAGAAATCTTCAAGCTGTTGATGCGGTACCGTCCGCATGGGCTGGCGGCCGGCGATATCGGCCGGCTGCTAGCGGTGGCACACAACACACTCTCTTCGCATCTGGCGGCGCTCGAGCAGGTCGGGCTGCTGATGTCGCGGCGGGAAGGCCGCCATATCATCTTCGCCGCACAGGCCGCGCGCGCCGACGCGCTGCTCGCCTTCCTCGGCGACGCCTGCTGCACCGAGCGACCGGCCGCATGCGCCGTGGAGGCAGACGCGATTCCGGCGCGCCGTGAGACCGTGGCCAATGAACCGCCCTTGCGCGTGCTCGTCGTCTGCACCGGCAACTCGGCGCGCTCGATCATGGCCGAAGCCGTCCTCAATCGGGAGGGTCTTGGCCGCATACAAGCGTTCTCTGCCGGGAGCCGACCGCAGGAGGCGCCTCATCCCCTCGCGCTCAGCCTGTTGAGCGATCTCGGCTACGACGTCTCGGCGATGCGCTCGAAGTCGTGGGACGAGTTCCTCGGAGAAAATGCGGCAGACCTCGATCTCGTCATTACGGTGTGCGACGACGCGGCTGAAGCCGCGTGCCCGGCCTTCCCCAGCGTGCCGATGCAAGTCCATTGGGGGCTGGATGACCCGGCCGCAGCGGCTGGGCCACAGGCGGCCAAGCGCGCCGCCTTCCTCCGGAGCTACCGCGACCTGACTGCGCGCGTCACCGCCTTCGTCAACTTGCCTTTCGAGGAGATGACGCTTGGCGAACTGGCGCCTGTGCTCCAGGCGATCGGCCGCATGGACGGCGCGACGAAAAGATCGCTTGCTCAGGCCGCCTGACGCATCGCCATCGCGCTTCGCGGAACGAGCGGAGCGCCAGACGGCAAGCCACACCTCCACCGTCACCACTGCAAGGGTCGAAATGACCGTCACGATCTACCACAACCCCGCCTGCGGGACCTCGCGCAACGTGCTAGCGATGATCCGGCAATCCGGCGAGGAACCGACCGTCGTCGAGTATCTCAAGACGCCGCCGAGCCGGGAGACCCTGGTGTCGCTGCTCGCGGCGATGAAGCTGAGGCCCCGCGACATCCTGCGCGAGAAGGGCACGCCCTATGCCGAGTTGGGCCTCGGCGACCCAGACCTGTCCGATGACGCGCTTCTGGACGCGATGATGGCTCATCCGATCCTGATCAATCGGCCGATCGTCGTGACCGCCAGGGGCGTCGGACTCTGTCGGCCTTCGGAACGCGTGCTGGACCTGCTCGACCACCCTGTCGCGAGCTTCACGAAGGAGGACGGCGAGGTCGTCTTCCCGTCGAGCGCCAGGCCATGACGACCATCAGGCGCGACGCCAACGACATGCCGAACGTGGTCGCCGGTCAATTGGGCGCGATCGACGTGCCGGCGCTGGCCGGCGGCGATACCCCAAGTCATCCGCCGCGCATCCTCGTGCTCTACGGCTCGATCCGGGAACGCTCCTATTCGCGGCTAGCCGCAGAAGAGGCCGGGCGCCTGCTACGCTGGTTCGGCTGCGAGGTCAGGACCTTCGACCCGCGCGAGTTGCCGCTTCCCGACGGCGCCGAACCCGATCATCCCAAGGTGGCGGAACTCCGCGACCTTGCCGACTGGTCCGAGGGCATGGTCTGGGTCAGCCCCGAGCGTCATGGCGCCATGACCGCGATCATGAAGGCGCAGATCGACTGGATTCCGCTCAGCCTCGGCGCCAAGCGCCCGACGCAGGGGAAAACGCTGGCGCTGATCCAGGTCAGCGGCGGGTCGCAGAGCTTCAACGCCGTCAACCAGATGCGCATCCTCGGCCGGTGGATGCGGATGATCACCATTCCCAACCAGTCCTCGGTGCCGAAAGCCTTCCTCGAATTCGACGAGGCCGGCCGGATGAAAGCGTCGCCGCTCTACGACCGCATCGTCGATGTCTGCGAGGAGCTGGTGAAATTCACTCATCTGACGCGCGGGCGATCCGACTACCTGACCAATCGCTACTCCGAGCGGGTGGAAACGGCCGATGCGCTCATGAAGCGGGTCAACCAGGCCGCGATCTGACCTGCGACTCCGATACCGCATTCTTCTCCTGCCTCACCGCCTCGACCTCGCGGCGCCGCTGCCATCGGATATCCCCATGCTTGCTCTCGCCATCTTCGTGGCCACGCTCGTCCTTGTGATCTGGCAGCCCAGGATCGGGCAGTCCAAGCGCCTCGGCATCGGCTGGTCGGCGATGGGGGGAGCAGCGGGCGCCATGCTCGCCGGCGTCGTCGGCTGGGCGGATGTCGGCACGGTCTGGCACATCGTCTGGGACGCGACCTTCACCTTCGTCGGCCTTATCGTCATCTCGCTGATCCTCGACGAGGCCGGGTTCTTCGCCTGGGCGGCACTGCATGTGGCGCGCTGGGGCGGCGGCAACGGGCGGCGGCTCTTCCCGCTCGTCATCCTTCTCGGCGCCGTTATCGCCGCCTTCTTCGCCAATGACGGCGCGGCCCTTCTGCTCACCCCGATCGTGCTTGCGATCCTGCTGCGGCTGAACTTTCCGCCCGCCGGCGCGATGGCCTTCATCGTCGCTTGCGGCTTCGTCGCCGACACGACCTCGCTACCGCTGGTGATCTCCAACCTCGTCAACATCGTTACCGCCAACTACTTCCAAGTCTCCTTCGGCCGCTATGCGGCGGTGATGGCGCCGGTCAACCTGGTCTCCCTGGCGACGACTCTTCTCGTGCTCTGGCTGTATTTTCGCCGGGACATCCCCGAGCGCTACGCCGTCTCGGAGTTAGAAGCGCCGCGCAGCGCGATCAGGGACGAGGCGGTCTTCGGCGCCGCCTTCCCGCTGCTCGGCGTCTTGCTCGTCGCCTACTTCGCCACCGCGCCGCTCGGCGTCCCGATCGCCGCCGTCACCGGCGCGGCTGCGATTGTTCTGATGGCGATCGCCGGCCGCTGGTTCTCGGGCGGCCGAGGCGCTGTCGTTCCGCTCGGCAAGGTGCTGCGCGAGGCGCCCTGGCAGATCGTGTTGTTCTCGATCGGGATGTATCTCGTGGTCTACGGCCTCGGGAACGCCGGCCTGACTGACGTAGCGGCCGGTGTTCTGGTCTGGCTTGCCGACAAGGGGACCTTCGTCGCGACGGTCGGGACGGGCTTCGTCGTCGCGATCCTGGCGTCGGTGATGAACAACATGCCGGCGACGCTGGTCGGTGCGCTCGCCATCGACCGCGCCGCCGTCGCGCCGCTGACGAGGGAGCTGATGCTTTATTCCAACATCATCGGCAACGATCTCGGACCCAAGTTCACGCCGATCGGCTCGCTTGCGACACTGCTCTGGCTCCATGTGCTGGCCGGCAAGGGGCAGACCGTCACCTGGGGCCAGTACATGAAGGTCGGTCTGGTGATCACGCCACCGGTTCTGCTGGCGACGCTGATCGCGCTCTGGCTCTGGCTGCCGATCATCTCGTGATGGCGGCGAGAGCGCGAGGGACTGAAGTCCGCATCCTTACAGGGAATGGACACCCATGAGCGACGTGCTTGACGTGGCCGTCATCGGGGGCGGGCAGGCTGGGCTCGCCTGTGCCTACTTCCTACGGAGGGCCGGTCTCAGCTTCGCTGTCCTGGACGGAGAAAGGGGTGCCGGCGGCGCTTGGCTCCATGCCTGGGATTCTCTGCGCCTCTTCTCGCCGGCGCAATGGAGCTCTCTTCCCGGCTGGCCGATGCCAGCGGCCGAGTACCGCTATCCCACACGCGATGACGTCATCAATTACCTCAGCCGATATGAGGAGCGCTATGGCCTGGCCGTAGAACGCGCGGTCGAAGTGGAGGGCATCGCGCGAGATGGAGACAGGTTCACGCTCGCTACGGACAGGGGAATGAGGCAGGCGCGCGCCGTGATCAGCGCCACCGGCACGTGGAGACTTCCGTTCCGGCCGGCCTACCCGGACCAAAATCTCTTCCAGGGCCGTCAGATCCACTCGGCGCAGTACCGGTCCCCTGGCGAATTCGCGCACCAGCGCGTGCTCGTCGTAGGCGGCGGCAACTCTGGGGCCCAGATCCTGGCCGAGCTGTCCCTGTTCGCGAACGTCACATGGGTCACGCCGACGCCGCCTTCGTTCCTGACCGACGACGTGGACGGTCGCGTCCTTTTCGAACGGGCAACCGCGCGTTGGCGGGCGGCGCAGGAAGGCCGTTCTGTCGATCTGCCAACCGGCGGGTTCGGCGACATCGTGATGGTGCCGCCCGTCAAGGAGGCTAGGACGAGAGGGGTCATGCACTCCGTCGCACCCTTTTCTCGGTTCGTGCAAGATGGTGTGGTCTGGCGCGACGGCAGCGGCTCCGATGTCGATGCGGTGATCTGGTGCACGGGCTTCCGTCCCGCACTTTCGCATTTGGCACCGCTCGACCTGGTTCACGATGAGGGGCGCGTCAGGACGATCGGGACACGATCGGTGGACGAGCCGATGCTCTGGCTCGTAGGCTATGGGGACTGGACCGGCTCGGCTTCCGCCACCCTGATCGGTGTCATGCGGACCGCCCGGACGACGGTAGCCGAGATCGTTGGCGCCTTGGCCTAAAGGAATTCCGCGCTCGCGGACCTTCGGCGGCAGGCAACCCCACACCGGAGGTGCACAGTCTCGTCAGCGCACCTGCCGCAACGGGCTGGATCCGGCTATCGCTAGAGAAGCTTATGGCTGAGGCTCGCGCTCCCCGGCATGAACGCAGAGGAGCGCGATCAGCGCGAGGATCCCGAGTCCGCTGGTGAGCCAGATAGCGTGGACGCCATAGCGATCGAGGGCGTAGCCGAAGATCAGCGGGGCGGCCGCCTGGAGGGCACGCCCGGGCCCTCCGATGAGGCCCTGCGTCAGTCCATAGCCCACGGGCCCGAACAAGGCGAGTGGGAGCGTTCCCTTCGCGATCGTCAACACGCCGTTCCCGGCCCCATGCAGGAAGGCGAAGGCGTAGGCACCGGGCGCGCCCAGCCAGAGCAGGACGGCCGCGCCGATAGGGTGCGTCAACGTCGCGAGCCGCGTCGAGACTAGCGGATGGAAACGCCGCAGGAGCGTGAACTCCAAAATGCGCGCTGCGACCTGCGCTGGCCCAATCAGCGCGCCAGCGCCCACCGCGACGGCCGTCGTTGCTCCCGCCGCTTCAAGCAGTCGCGGGAGGTGGGCCGCCATCGCCGTGCTGGAGAACCAGGTCACGGCGAAGACGAAGGCGAGCAGCACCATGGTGAACCGCGAGCGGGAGGGCACGGCTTCGCCCCCATCTGCCTTGGTCACGGACGCGGCCGGTACGGCGAGGTTCCCGGCCGGAAGCCAAGCGTTGAGCGGCAGGGCCAACAAGAGGTGAAGGCCTGCCCATCCGAAACAGGCGACGCGCCAGCCGTAACGGGCCTCCATCAGCGCCGACAGTGGCCACCCGATGGTGCTGGCGAACCCGGCGATCAACGTGATCCCGGTGATCGGAGACCGCGCCTCTCGCCCGTAGATGCAGGCCAGCGTCGAGAAGGCGGCTTCGTAGAGGCCTATCCCCATCCCGAGCCCGATCTCGAGCCACCCCAGCCAAAGCAGGATCGGTCCCTGAGCCAGCGACATGCAGGCGAGACCCGTGGCAAAGATCAGGTTCGACGCGATCAGGATGCCGCGACCGCCATGGCGGTCGATCATGATCCCCGCCCAGGGACCGACGAGGGCCGAGACGACCATGGCGGCGGAGAATGCGGCAAAAATCATAACTGGGCTCATGCTGAGATCGGCCGCCATCGGCGTCGCCAGCACGGCGGGGAGGTAGTAGGTCGAGGCCCAAGACACGGTCTGCGCCGTGCCGAGGGCCATCACGACTCCGGTTGTCGATCGGCCCGTCAAACTCATGCGCAGCAGCTTGCGGTCGCCACTGCCGTCTGTTCGACCTTGCTGTCGCACCCGCACCCAGGCTGGCCCACCCCCTTGGCCTTGGCATCGTCAGCGCAACAGGCGCTCGCCGCTGCTGGGGCTGGTCCGCCGCAGCAGCCCGACACCTCAACCCTCGTGTCTCCTGGCGTCGAACTGCACACTCCCGTCTCTGGCAGGACGAGTTCGACGCGGCGGGCCGCCTCGTGGTCGCCGGCGATCTCGGCGACGATGGAGCGAACCTGTTCGTGGCCTGTCGCGAGCAGGAAGGTTGGCGCCCGCCCATATGACTTCATCCCGGCGATGTAGAAGCCGGTCTCGGGATGGGCAAGTTCGGCCGCGCCATGCGGGCGGACCGTGCCGCAGGAATGCTCATTAGGATCTATCAGCGGCGCGAGCGCTGGTGTGCATTCGAGCGCTGGATCGAGCTGGACGCGCAGCTCACGAAGGAAGCCCAGCTCGGGCCGGAAGCCTGCGGCGACAACGAGTTCATCCGCCGCGATGGAGCGGCCATCATCTGCTAGGAGGCGAAGCCCTGTCGCGCTCGTCTCCACCCGATCGAGCCTGAACTCCGTCTCGACCGCGATGCGCCCGCTCTCGACCAGTTGAGCGATCCTCACCCCGAGCTCGCCCCGCGCTGAGAGCTGATCGGCTGCTCCACCACCAAACGCCTTGGCGACATCCGGTCCGCGATAGAGCCATATGAGCTTGGTGCCGGGCATCTCGCCCTGAAGCTCGGTCAAGGCTGTCAGTGTGCCGATCGCTGAGTGACCGCCGCCCAGAACGGCGATGCAGCGTCCCCCATAGCGGATGCGACCCCGCCCCCGGACATCGGGCATTCCGTAGCTGATCCGCGTGGCCGCCTCTGGCTCCCCGATGGCCGGCAGGCCGCCTGCGCCGGCCGGATTGGGCGAGAACCAGGTCCCGGAGGTGTCGATAACGGCATCTGCCAGAACCGTCCTGTCCCCGGCGCCGTTGCGGTAGCGTACCGCAAAAGAAGCATGGTCGCGGCCGGCCGTCTTCACCTTGTCGAACCCCAGACGCGAAACCGCTAGGACGCTGGCATTCAGGTGGATGATCTCGCGCAGAGGCGTCCGTTCCGCCAGCGGGATGAGATACTGGTCCAGGAGGTCTCCCCCGGTCGGATATGTGTCAGGGGATGGGCGGTTCCACCCCGTGGCCATCAGCAGTCGTTCAGCTGCAGCATCGACGTCGTAGGCCCACGGCGAGAACATCGGCACGTGGGACCACTGCTTCACGGCATGACCGACGGATGGGCCTTGCTCGAAAACGATCGGCGTCAAGCCACGCTCGACGGCATGAGCGGCGGCCGCCAAGCCTACCGGCCCGGCTCCGATGATCGCGATCGTCTTGATATCAGTCATTTCATGCTCCAGTTTTCCGGAATTATGGAAGTGTTGGGCAAAAAAATTCAAGCCGCGTTGGGCGTTGTTGCCTGGCATCGGTCATCGACGCAACATTCGGCGACGAGGAAGCCGACGAGCGCGTTCATGACATCGTAGTTGGCTCGGCAGATCAGTGTGCGGCTCTGGCGCTCCTGCGTCACCAAGCCTGCGTGGATGAGCGTCTTGAGATGAAAGGAAAGGGTCGATCCGGCGATCTCGAGCCGATACTGACACTCTCCGACGGAGAGGCCGCCATGCCCCGCCCTGACCAGAGTGCGGTAGAGCAAAAGCCTAGTCGGATTACCTAATGCCTCGAGTTGTAAAGATGCCTCGTTCGTGTCCATGGGGACCATGCTGAACGCGATGCCGCAACCCGTCAAGCTATATTTCCGGTTTTATCGAATTAAATTATGCGGAGGTTCTTTTGCTAGGTGTGTGTTTCGGAGAGTCGTGACGCTATTCTGAGCCGAGAGGCGGCGGATGCGTTATGGCAGGAGTTCTTCACGACAGCGATCACTACAGCAGGGTCGGTCGTGGTGGAGACCAACGATATCATCGATCTCGACGGCGCTCCGGAGAGTCCGAGCGGTCTGTGCGCTCCGAACCGCGAGACGATAGCTCCGACGGCCTCTCCGGTTTCGTGCGTGTTCTCACTTCGGCATGCTTGAACTCCCCGCCCCGCTCAAGTTGTTCAGCGATCCGAGCCTTTGCATGCGCCAAAACCGAGTGTCGTAAAGCCGGATCGAGAACCGCTTTGGCAAGAGCCTGTTCGATCGCCGTCATTTGCGATCGCGCAGCTTTGACGACGTCATCACCTCCGTTCTGCTGACGATGGGCCGACCGGAATAAATCGGCACGCCGCTCGCCAGCAGTGCGCGAGGGTCGATCGGATGTCGCCGCTCGAAATGGCAGCACGTCGATTGTGATTGCGGATCTGTCAATTGGAGGGTCGGCTCGATTACGTCCTGCTTTCAACCATGCATGCTGATCTCCGCTGGTCCGGAAGGAGCCCTCGGCCGCGTCCCTCGGATGGGTCGGCACCACGCCGCGCTCAGGCGGCATAACCGTCACGTCGATGGGTCTATTGGCTGAAACGCCCGCCACAAAGACCGTCTCGGACGCTTCAGGTCCGCGTTGTTGGGACTGTGATCGGCTCCGCGCCTGATCGACCTCCGACTTCGTCCGGAACGACAACGCGGCACGGTCAACGGGATCGGGCTCATAGCCACGAACCGCTAGTCCTCGTACGGAAGCTTCGAGCCAGGCCGTCCGTCGGAACGCAACCGACCCGCGAACCTGCACCTCCGTCCATCCCCTATGCTGTGCGATCGACACCATGTCGCGGATGACGCCAGCGTCCTCGAGCCGCGTCGCTAGTCGTTCGGCTGAGACTTTGAACGCAAGGTATTCGCCTCTCGGATCGGCGTAGACCCTTGCCTCGTCGCCGGCGCCCGCTTCGGCGACGTAGTATTTGCGCCGTAGCCGTTCCGGCATACCGCTGTCGGAGCGGCGCTGGTTGGTGCCACCCAGGTCAAACTCGGCTTGAGCAGTCTCTCCCTGGCCTGGCGGCGTACGAGATGCTCCATTCTTTTCGAAACTGTTAGCGTTTGCACCTTTGTCCCGACCTCGCCCGATCGAAAACTCGCCTGGATCGCTCTTGTCATCGGCCACGACGCATCTCCTTCACCGGCTGACCCGCTCCCTTCGCGGGGATGATGGCGGCATCGATCACCTGCGAGCACCAGTCCTTCAATTCATCCTCCGAAAGCCCTTCTAGATCGACCGGCACGTCGCCGAAGTCGAACGTCGCATCTTCCGGGATCAGCGACGGGTCGGCGATTTCTTCATCCGTCATCGGTCGGGTCCGGAACGTCGCCTGTAACTCGGCGACCGCCGATTTGAGTTCGATGATCTCGCTCGCCAGCAGCATGTTCGACGGGCCGCGATTGGGTGCGATCACCGGTGCCGGTTTCAGGCGCGCGGTGAAGGCTGCGTCCTCGTAATAGATGATCTTGTCGCAGATGATGGGCGGCACGCTGGCCGCCAGGATGAACGCCTTCGACGACGGGATCAGCTTGAGTTCCTGCGGCAGCATGAGCGCACGACGCTGGTCCGAGACCGACTCGCTGCGCTTTCCCGATGATAGGCCCCACGGTCGCGAGCGGCTTTTTGCCTGGACCGTGTCGTAGCCGATCCGCTCGGATAATTCGGTGGCGACGTCCTGCTCTTTCGGGGCGAACACGACCTCGATGGCATGGTTGGTCATGATGGTCTTGGCGAGATCGGGGCCGTAGATCGCCCGGAGTTGCGCAGGACTCTGGATGATCGTGAGAAGGCGAATGCCGTAGCCCGCGACGAAGGCGACGGATTTCGCGAGCACGCCGACATGCCCGAGCGCCGGGAACTCATCGAGCAACAGCAGAACGCGGCGATTAAGCTTTGGGTTCTGCTCCGGGAGCTCGCGGCTGTTCAGATCTATGACCTGCTGGAAGAACAGGTTGAGCAGCGGCGCCATCCGGTCGAGGTTGTCGGGCGTGACGCCGAGATAGATCGACATCGGGCGGGAGCGCAACTCGCGAAGGTCGAAGTCATTGGCGGACGTGGCGGCGTCGATGCGCGGATTGAGCCAGAGGCCCAGCCGGGCGGTCGTGGTTTTTCGCACCGAGTTCATAGTGTTCTCGGACGCCGAGAGGAAATCGTTCAGCGCACCGATGCAATGCGACGAGAGGGGCGCCGTGCTCTTGGCGCGCTCCTTCATCGTGGTCAGAAAATGCGCCTTCAGATCGCTCGAGGCGGAAAGCTGCCGCAGGATTTCGCCGATGGTCAGCGGCAGGCCCGGCGTCTCGGCGACATAGCCGCCGATCGCGACAAACGCCGAGCGCGCCGTCTCGAACCAGAACGGGTCGGCCCGGTTCTCGGCCGGGAATAGCATCACCGCGATGCGCTGGAGATCATCATAGAGATCGACGGGATCGCGGCGGATATAAGCGAGCGGATTGTAACGTGCCGTTCGGCCCTGCTCGTCGAGCGGATCGAACAGGAACACGGCCTGCCCGCTTGCTTCGCGAAACCCCGCCGTGCGATCAAAGTTCTCCTTCTTGACGTCGAGCGCGACCACGGAATCGGGCCAGTTCAGCAGGTTCGGGATGACATAGCCGACACCTTTGCCCGACCGGGTCGGCGCATAGACCATGACGTGCTCGGGCCCGCCGAAGCACAGGAATTTGCCGTCCTTCCGGCCGAGAAGGATTCCCTGCTTTTCCCGCAGGCCCGCTTTGCGGACATCACGCTCGGTCGCGAAGCGCGCCTCGCCATGCAGCGGACGCGGTTTGGTCCGCAGAATAAAGCCCATCAACCCGAAGGCTGCTATCGTGCCGGCCAGCGTGCCAAAGGTGATCCAGCGGTCGAGGCGCTCGTTTGTGCCGTAATGCGGCCAGGCGATCGCAAGCTCGTTCCAGTGGAAGCCGCCATCATGGGTGCGCAGGCCCAGCAGCAGGACGTTCGAGCCGACGAACAGGAAGATGGCGATGCCGGTCAGGATGAGTCCGAACCGGAGCGCCGACTTACGCGCTGGAGAGGCGCTTTCGAGCAGGGTCATAGTCGATCTCCGTGATGCGGAAGCGGCCGTGCTCGCGTTTCATCTGGACGACGATATCGACGGTCTGGCGCAGCAGATTGCGGATGTCGTCACGAGCGAGGTCCCGGCCCTCCGCGCTTTCCTTCACCAGCAGGGTCAACTGCTCGAAGGCGAGGCGCGCGGAGTCGGCATGGACCGTGGTGATCGAGCCCGGATGCCCGGAGTTCACATTGCGCAGATAGAAAAAAGCTGTGCCATCGCGCAGCTCCTGCAAAAGGATGCGGTCGGGCCGCATGCGTAGGCAGGATTCGAGAAGTTCGCGCGGACCTACTTTGGCGAGGCCCTGTCCGTCCTTGGCGTAGAGCAGACGGACGTGATTGGGCTGCGGCACAACGAGCTCGGCCGTGTCCTCGATCGTGACAAGGCGCTCCGTTGCCGGGATCTGGGCAATCAGGCCTTTCGATAGCGTGGTCTTGCCCGACCCGGTCGCGCCGGAGATGATGATGTTGCGGCGGCGCCGCACAGCCAGCGACAGGAATTCACGCCACTGCCCTGCGTCTCGCAGGCGAACCAACTCGTTCTCGTCATCCGAGAGATCATCGCTGGTCACACGAATGTCCGAGAACAGGTCGCGCTCCTCGAAATCCTCCAGCGTCATCGTGACGGTCGAAGGTTTTCGGATGGTCAGGCTGACGGTCCCTGACGGCACCGCCGGCGGCACAACGATCTGGCAACGCTCCTCGCCAGGCAGCGTCGTCGAGACAATCGGGTGATCGGAGGTGATGTCCTGCCGCGTGTATCCAGCGGCGGCCGTCGCCAGATGCATCAGATGTGCGTGGCGAAGATCGGGAAGTTCATGCCGGGCCCAACCACCGGGTCCCTCAGTGAACACCTCGCCTGGCCGGTTGACGACGATCTCGGTCAGATCGGGCTGCGCCAGGAAGGGCGCGAGCGGTGCGAGATAGCGCTCGAGCACGATCCGGTTGGCGCGTCGTTCGGAGGCGATCGTGGCCGGGACGCCCGGTGCCACGACAGAGACGGACTCGGTCTCGACGAGCGCAGGCGCGAACGCGGTCATGGCTTGGTAACCCGAGAGCCGGACGCGACACCGGCGTCGACGCCGGGCACGGTGCGATCTAAAATCCGCGCGCGGCTTTCGATCCGCTTCAGATCGTACACCGAGGAAAAATCCAGATCGCGGGCGACGAAGATGTTGACGCGCTCGCCCTGGTTCTTGTTCAGCGTCGGCGGGATGTCGATCGAGCGCTCAACGGCAATGCCGGCAGCGGTGTTAGCTGCTCCGGATGTGTTGCGGATCTCGATATCGGCATCCTCGAGTTGCTGGCGGCCGAGAGCGGCGGCATCGCTGACGATCGAGAGCAGGAGCGCCGCGCCAAAACGCTCCCAGAAATGCGTGTCGATCTCGCCGTCGAAGCCGGCGCGGCCGAGTGCGTCGGTCGCGGGCGAGGCGAGCGCGACAATGACGCCAGTCGGCGTTTTTGCTCGTGTCCACAGAACGAACATGCGCTTGGAGCCTTTTCGGACCTGGCCGCGGTATTCGCCGACGATCTGCGTTCCCTTCTCCATCAGCACGACATGACCTGAATCCGAGAGGACATCGCGCAGCACGACGCAGGAGACGAAGCCCGGCACATCCGACGACATTGCCGTCTCGAGCACGCAAGGAATTGCCGTGCCTTGCGTCACCAGGAGATTGCGGTTGGGCAGGCGCGCGGCGCGCACGCCCTCGATCGCGGTGGCTTTGAGTTTGTCGGCGAGTTCGTTTGGCGCTGCGGTTGCGCCAGCAAGCAAGGGTGATCCCGGCAGGGAAGCCCCCTGCCCTGCCCCGTCGCCAGGCGTCCCGCGTCCTGGCCGATTGAAGGCGAGGACCGGCGCGCGCCGGGCGCTCTCCATCAGCTTGTCGGTTTGCGGCGGGGCGACGGCAGGTGCGAGCTGAGGCGGCAGGACTGGGAGTGCGGCCTGCTGAACGGGAGCCGGAGCCGACGGCTCGCGGGCGGGCTCGAACGCGGTGGTCTGCCGGATGACAGGTTTGGCGCCACCCTGCTCGGCTGGTTTCTCGGATTTCCAGGTGCTCCAGATCACCAGAACCGAAAAGGCGATCAGCGCGGCAGCGCCGATGCCGCGCTTGGCCAGCGCCCGTCCCGAGCCCTCGACCGGTCCTGAGACCGGGGTGATGCCGCGTTCGCCCTCGACGCCGGATGACGCAGTTTGATCGGTCATGACATGCTCCTCAGCGACGCCGAACTGGGGCTGGCTGCTTTTGGGTGCGGGCGATGCTGGGGCTTGTCGTTCCGGTGCCGGGGTTCACACCGACGGCGTCAAACGCCTCGTTGAAGATGCAGAGCACATCGCTGCCGCGGCGCAACCGGAACTCGCGCGCGGTGGCATGCACCACGACGACCTCCCCGCGGACGTCCTTCGGGACCAGGCTTTCCGCGCCATCGGAGCCGACCATGTAGATCGCCGGTACCTCGCGATTGCCCGCGAAACGGAAGCTCGTGACCCTGCCGTCGTCGAAGACGCCGTCGGGTTCGAGATCGGCCGGGCCTTGCGCCGAGAAGCGCCAATTGCGCGCGCCATATTGCTGGTGGAGATCGAAGGCCTGGTCGATGACCGCGCCTTCGCGCTGCTGGCCGCGCGCCTCGTTCTCGGCGCGACGACGATCAGCCTCGTCGGTCGGGTAAGAGAATTTTACGACGAAGTAGCTCTCCTTCAGTGAGGCCTCTGTGATCGAGAGCTCGAACTGGTAAGAGCGCTTGCGGCCATCGCGCCGTGTCGTCACCACCTGCAGATTGGTTGGCGGATGCTTTTCTCGGGGTTTGAGGAAGAGGATCGAGCCCGCCGGCGCGACCTCCCAGGCGATCGAATCGCCGATCGCGACATGGGCGATCTCCTCGTCCTCGGCGAAGATCACCTGCGTCGAGGCCCGGATGACGCCGTTGACCTTAACGACATTGGCCGGGTCATAGGCTACGAAGCGTACGCGCTCGTCGCGCGCGCCGGCGGTTGGGAGTTGCAGGGCCAGCGAGGGCAGTCCGAGGCCGATTGCCAAGAGCAAACCGCACCCGATTGCGATGATGCGGTGGCTCATGGCGCGACCTCTGGATCAGCGCGGTATTCCGAGACGAGGAAGCCGAGCGGGTTGATCAGGCGATCGGTCGATGAGACCGGCGCGTTCACATAGGCGAAGGTCAGCGTCGCGATCCAATGCGTGATCTTGACCTCTTCGCCCTTGCGGCTTTCCCTCAGGAAGCGGACGGAGGCGAGATTGTCGGCGAGCAGAGAGATCGCCTTGATGCGGACCTCGGCGACGCCGAAACGGCCATGCAGCACTTGCGGGCTTTCCGGGTTCGAGCCGCGGTAGACGGCGGCAAACCGCGCCTGCTCGGCCTGGGACGACAGCAGCGCCACCGTTTGGAAATTGCTGGCGGCCTCGGCCTGGCTGAAACCCTCGCGCGAGCGGACGTAGCGACCCAGGAAGTACTTGGTGACCGCCTCGTCATAGGTCCGCGGCGATGAGCCGAGCGCCGAAACCGTTTCGACGATGCCGGTCGCATTGTCGACGCGGATGACGAAAGGCTCGACGGTCTTCAGCGGTGCCAACGCCGCGACAGCGCCGACAGCGGCCGTCGCGAGCACGCAGGCTGCGGTCGCCACGAACCAGGCCAGCCGCTTCGACCTCTGCGCCGTCAGCAGGAGATCCTGCTCCCAGCGCCGCGCATTGTCGAAGTAGTCCTTAAGATCGTCCGGCCTAACCATGGCGCGTCGCCTCGTTGCAGGGTCGGAACGAGCGCGCGATGTCGAAGGCGGACCAGGCCGTGCCAGCCAGTCCGATGCCGCGGGCAGCTAGCTCGTGCCGGGCCTGACCGAGCTGCTTGACCGCAGGAGCGTCGGGCTGTGGCGCAACCGGGGGCATGGCCTCCCAGTCCCAAAGCGACCGGTTAAGCGGGCGCTTGGCTGAACCATCGCAGGACGGCGCGCCCTTGTTCCAGCCGGCGCAGCCCGTCACCGTCATGGCCAGCACGACGCTGAAGATCACGCGACAATTCATCGAAGCAAATCCTTCCTGACATCCTTGCGCGGATGCGGTTGTTTCTGGTGTGGGGGTAACGGTTAGACGCGTCTGATCTCGCCGCCCTGTCGTCGCTCGCGGACCCTTGCCGCCGTGCGGTTGGCCGCGCTTCTGGCGCCGGCATAGGCGCCGGCGGCGGCCGAGGCGGCGTTCGCGGTAATGGCGCTTGTGACGACCCGAGCTGCGAGCGATGCGCCGCCGCCGGCGAGCCCGCCCGCGATAGCCGGAAGCTGCAGGGCGATGTAGGCGGCGAGGCCGAGTACGGCGCTGATCGCGACGGCGCCGACGATGATCGCGCCTCCGGACGCAGCATCGGCTCCGTATTTCTCGACGAACCCTTGGACCGAAGTCAGCATTAATCCAACTAGTGCGACGACGAGCACATGCAGGATCAGGAAGTTCGCGACCTGACGTGTCCAAGCCTCCGCGAAAGGCCGCGTCGCGTCGAACAACGCAAGTGCAATAAAGATCGGTCCCAGCGCGATCACGATCGCCAAGCCCACTTTCGCGTAGAGCAGGATTGCGAACTGAAGGAAGCCTGAAACGGCTGTAAAAACGAGAAGGATCGCCGCTATCAACGCGGGCGCAATGTCCGTAAGACCTGCTCGATCGTAAATCTTCTGGGCGACCTCGATCCCTTTGTTCAAAAGCTTGTCGAAGGGCGCACCTGAGTTAGCATCAAGGGCCGAACCTGCCAGCGCATTCCCGATTTCTTTCGGAAGCGAGGTGAAGAAGAGGTCGGTGACGTACTGTTGAAATGAACTCGCATTCGACGCGAGCAGAACGATGAGAACGAGCCTCATGGCACGCCACGCGAACTCCTGGATCGGCTCGGCAATCGCCCCGCGCATGACCGCGAAGCCGTACAAAACGACATAGAGCAGCACGGCGACGCGCAACGGCCCATCGACGAACGATGCAAGATTCGAGACCGACGTCGACACGAAGGTCGTGATCGGCTGTTCGAACTCTTTCAAGAACTCGTCGAAGATGTTGATCGCCATCTCAATTGCTCGCGCGCTTCAAGGCAGCTTCCCGACCCCAGATCATCACTTTGCGGTTGGCTTCTTCCGCATTGCGGCAGGTGACGTCGGACTTCAGGTCGCCGGGATTGGCACGGCAGCGCGCCAGCGCAACTTCATGATCCGATGCGTTCGCCAGGAAGAAGGGCACGTCTCTGATCGGCGCTGGCTGCTTCGCGTTCTGGGCTTGCTCGTCGCCACAGCCGGAGAGCGCGATCGTCATAAGCACGGCAACCAGCGGCTTGCTCATTTCAGAGCCGCCTTCATTTCATCGACCAACTGGCGGCGGCGTTCCTCCGCGCGCTGGCCATCCATCTCACCGCGCGCCTGCTGCACCATGGCGAGCCCCTGCATGCGAAGAACCTCGTTCTGCAGGAGCGCCTGTTCGGCCTGGATGCGAGCCGACAGGTCCAGCACGTCCTTGGCGTCCTTGGACCCCGTGATCTTCTGGCGCAGTTCCTCCAACCCATCGATGCGTTTTGCGGCTGTGTCGTAGACGCTCTGGCCAATCGAGTGTTTGGCGCCGGTCTGTCGCGCGATGCGGTCGAGCTCCGTGCGATAGAATGAGTTCGCGTCGCCTCCAGAGTAAGTCCGGTTCTGATCGAGATAGCGATCGACGGCGCCGGCAAGCGATCCGCCGCCGCCGGTAACCAGCTTCTCGATCTCGCCGAACTCTTTCGGCAGATGTTTTCGGAATTCGTCGCTGCTCAGGAGCGAGGCGACGTCGTTGACGTCGGTCAGCTTGTTGAAGGATTCGTAGAGCTGCTTCGCCTGGGTGAGCTGAGCCTCCATCGTCTTGATCTGCTCGGTCAGCTTCCCGATTTGCTCGACATGTTTTGCAATCGCGCCGGCGTCGAAGACGGGCACACCTTGCTGGGCGAAGCCTTGCGCAGGCAGTCCAGCCAGCGCTGCCGTGATCAGGAGGTGGCTCACTTTCATCGGTCGATCCTTCTTTCGGCATGGAAGCGGGGCAGGAATGCAAAAGGGTCGTCGCCAACCTCTGCGCGGATGCGGTCGAGCAGCTCGACGGTTTCGGTGCGGCCCGACAGCACGGCGAGCGCGTCATCCATGCCGCCAAGGTCGAGTTCGGCAACGACGGACTGGCCGTTCTGCTTGATGAGGAAGCGCCGGCTCTCAGTTGAGAGTTCTTCCTTGATCAGCCGGAACTCAGTTTCGGTGAGGTGGAAGCCGTCAACATAGTCGGACCGCGTGCCGCGCGGGTTCGGCATGAAGATTTGCGTCGGACACTGCTCGACGATGGTGTGGGCGATCGGAGATGCCAGAGCATCGCGGGGCGACTGCGTTCCAAAGACCATGACGCCATTTTGCTTGCGGATGGTTTTGAGCTTGTCGTTGGCGAGCGCCCGAAAAGCGTCGTCACCGAGCGCCTTCCAGAATTCGTCGATGTCGATGATGATGCGACGGCCGTCGATCAGCTGTTCGACGCGGTGGAACAGCACCATCATCAGCGGCGTGCGGACGACTGCGTGGTCGAGCACATCGGTCATGTCGAAGCCGATGAAACCGGCATCGAGCGCAATCGCATCTTCCTCGGCATCAAGCACCCAGCCGAGCGGGCCGCCGCTACACCAACGCTCAAGCCTGGCGCCTATACCCTCGCGATCCTGCTGGCCCAGAAAGGCGCGCAGTGCCGAGAGCGAACGCTCCTGGCGCGGCAAAGCCCGCATCGCCTCGAGGCTGGAGTCGACCCGCTCCTCGTCGACAACGGACAGCGTCCTGCCCTCAACCGTTACGAGTTTGCGGACGAGTTCGCCGAGGAAGGCGAGATTGGCCGGCGTCAGCTCGAGCGCCTTCAACGGGGCGCAGCCGGTCGAGACGCCGTTCTTCAAGGTGAGGTAGGTGCCGCCCGACGCACGGACGAAAATCTCGGCGCCGCGATCCTTGTCGAACATGACGCGCTGGCACCCGAACTTTTCAGCCTGGGCGAGCAGGAAGTTCTGCAGCACCGTCTTGCCGGAGCCCGACGGGCCGCAGATGAAGGTGTTACCCAGATCGCCGGCATGGAACGAGAAATGGAATGGCGAACCGGACGCCGTCTTCAGCATGGCGACCGACGGGCCCCAGTGGTTGCGATCGGGCTTCCCGGCCGGATGGCTATGAAACGGCGACAGCGCCGCGAGATTGCGCGAGGTGATCGCGCCGGATCGGGCGCGGTGCTTGAACAGGCCCGGCATTTGCGCCCAATAGGCGGCTTCAAGCCCGAGATCCTCGCGCGCGACGACAGCGCCGGCTTCAGCCAGCACGCGACGGGCTTGAGCCATCGTCTCCAGCAGCGCCTTTGGGCTTTCAGCCCGGACCAGCAGCGACAGGTGGTGGTCGCCCATGACGAAGCGGTTGGATTCCAGATCGTCCAGCGCGTCGTTCAGATCGTCGATCTGGGAGGCGGCGACATCCTGGGTCGAAACGAGCTGGTTTTGCTTTCGCGTCAGCACCGTCTTGGCGTCGGCCTTCGACAGGAAGGCGAAGCTTTGCGAAAGCATGAACTCGAACGGGGCCGAGAGCAGGCCGTTCAACATGCCGGGCCTGGTCGAAGCCGGGTACTCCTTCAGGCCGAACATGCCCGAAAAGAGCGAGCCGCCGGCCGCCCGGACTTCGATCGCCTCGCGACCGAAAATGACCCGGTTGGTATAGATCGCCGATCCGATTCGACCCTGCGGCAAAGCCGTCGGCATATCTTCGCTGGACGCCAGCAGATGAAGAAGCCGCATCGGCTCCGAGAACAGCAGGCCGTTCTCTTCGACGAGGCCGAGTTGAGTGGCGCCATAGCGACCAAGCGCCGCCGTGATGTCGCGCGCGGCATCGTTCAGCCGCTTCAAGGCGGCGGCATCGACCTCTCCTCCTCCGCGACGCGCCTGGCCGAGACGGGAGACGAAGCCTGCCGCGGCTTCCGCGCGATCACGTCCGGGATGTGCGACGACGGTAAGGTAGAGTTCGTTGCGGAACAGTTGGGTGCCCTGAAGCGCCCCGCGATAGCCTTGATCGAGGTCGCGCGCGAAAACTGATGAGAACACGCCATCGGGATAGAAGCCGTCCCGCCGCCGGATCAGATGTGTCCAGAGCGCGAGCCGGTCATCCGCAAGATTGCGCAAGGTGAGATTGAGTTTGGCGTGGAGATCGTTGAGGTCACTGATGTCGGCCGTCTCAAAAGCGATCCCGTCGAGGCGGATCGTCGTCATCAACGCCCGCGTCGCGAGGCTGATGACGGTCTCCGTCACATGCCGGACATAAGGCAGATAAACGTCGGGCTCGATCTCACGAGCCATCAGGCGAGCCGCATCAGCCATGAGCCAGCTCGCGCGCCTTGAAGCGGCGCACTAGGCGCAAAGGCGTTGGCGACGACCCACCCCAGAACGCGCCGTTGCGCGCGCGGCCCCGCGTCTCCAGCCAGGCGACGAGCAGCCGAAACTGGTTTGGATCGTGCCGGCAGATGGCGCGGCAGATCAGGTGGATCGGCAAGGCGATCAGCCCGTAGACGATTGAACCCGCCACCAGGAACAGGATGCAGGACGCCATCACATTGATGGCCATCGCCTCCATGGTGACGCCCGCGATCATTGCAGGCCTTGTGCAGGCGAGAAACAGCGTGTCCTCGGTCAGGCGCTCGGGCTCGCTCGTCATGAAGCTGAGCCTATTTGCCGCCGGTCAGCGTCGAGACAACCTCGGACGCGCCGAACACAATCGCCACGCCGAGCACGACATAGGCTGCCTTGCGCAGGTCGAGATAACCGAACATCCAGGCGATGCCGACGATGATGACGGCAAGCGTCGCCAGCAGGCGTGCGACATTGCCCGTCAGCATCGTGACGATGTTTTGGAGCACGCCCTCGATATTGGCGGTCTGGGCCAGCGCGGGTTCCACCGCGACGAGAACAAGCACAGCCGCCATGGCTGCAGGCGCGGCAAATGGACGAAGCGGGACAGACATAGCAAAAAGTCTCCAAGGCAAACGGGATCGATGCCGCACGTCACGTGCGGTCGGGGACAATGTGGGCTGGGTTAGCGGCTGTAGATCAGCAACGATGAGCCACGCCGCGCGCCATAGACGCTCCAGGATGGCGGGTCCTTGGCGGATGCGATTTCCTCGTTGGGAGCTACGGGCTCCTTTGCCGGATCTGCGGCGGTGTCCGGTTTGGGCTTCGCAGCAGTTGGCCGGTCGACCCGGACAGATTTGAACGAAGTCATCGCCTGTTCGCTTGCGAGGTCTTCGTTCAATCCGCGTGAGACGAGCTGCGTCCGACGCTCCACAAACACGCGCCCGACGCCGGCGATGTGGGCGCATGGGTCGAACGCCGTCGCCACCGTGAGGCCGGCGTCATCGAGGTAGCGCGCGTCAAGCTGCGCCAGGCCGATCCGGACAGGCTGTGCTGCGACCGACGCCTCGCTTGCAAGAGCGATCGCCTCAGGTTTTGAGCCGGCTAGAATCCTAATCGGCCGCTTGCCCGCGATCGTAACCAGCAAGGGCTCGAACTCGCTCGCCTGGCGCATGATCGCGGCGACCGGCTTCGCCAGCGCCGGCGACGTGCAGCGCTCGATCAATGTCGTGATGTCTGCGGCCTCCATCAGAATCGCACCCGCGTGCTGATGCCGTCGGCTCCGGTGACATCGATGAAATTGGGTTGGGCGCGATGGCGGACCGCCTGGATGTCATGCGGCTGGCAGGTATCGTCCGCGCGGTCGCAGTCGCGGATCGGTTTGCTCGAGACGCAAGCCGGCTGCCGTGCGCCATCGCGCCCAAGCTCGCGCAGGATGTATCCATCCTGGCATGGCTCGTAAGAGTCATGGCCGACCGGCGAGGCGCTCTGGCCTGCGCCCGAACAGGTCGGAAAGGCCCCTCCCCGCTTCAAATGCGACCACAGCCGCGTCACCGGCGGAACGCAGGCGGCGTACTGCGTCGGCCCGCCCGGATTGGCCAGGCAGAGCAAGACGGTGCAGCCCCAATCATCGGCGCGCGCGGCGCCGACCGAGAGGCCAATCAGCCCGGCGGCAAGAAGCGTGGTCCTGATCACATGCAAAGCCATCACGCGGCCAGCGGCAGCGGGGTGTCGATCGGCAAGACCGGCGTGGTCAGGCTGCCATTGCGCCGGATCGCTTCGAGTGCGCCATCCTCGATTGGCAGCAATCCCGCCACGGCGACGGTCGATCCAATGCGCCGTGGCTTGCCGATGCGCTCAAGCGTCCATCCGGCTCGGCGCAGGATCCGCTCCATGCGCAGATCGGTTACTGTCGCGATCGAAGCCAGTCCCCTCGCCTGCCCCCATTCGAGCATCGCGGCGAGAAGCATGAATGTCGCCTGCCGCAGCCCGCCATCCGTCATGGCGTCTGTCAACTCGGTATCGACACAGAAGCGTGAGCTTTCCGTGATGAGGTCGGAGCGCGGGGCAAGTGCGCCGTCCAAAAGCTCCGGAAACGTGTCGGCCAACATGTTCGGCCCCGTTGTCGGCAGCAGCCGTACGCAGCCCAGTACCGCGCCGCGATCGGCGACCACGAGATAAGTCGCATCCAGCGTGTCGTAGCGATCCATCTCGAAATCGCCCGTGGTCGCGACCGCCCAATCGAGCCGATCCTTGAACACTTTTCGCCGTAGGCGATGCATGCCCATGAGGAGCGAGATGTTGGCGCCATATTCGGCGCGGCTCAGTTCGACGACCTGCATGTCCAGCTCCGAATCGTTGATCTGGCGCCAATCAATCAGACACGGGCCTCCGATCGAACCTGTCGGATCTGACAGGGTGGATTCGCTCTAAAGTTGTGGCCCCTCTATCGCCACATCTTCGCGGCAAAGGCCGTTCTCATCGATCGCAAGAGGATCATCAGGCGCGTGAAGCAAGGCGCCGCAACCCACGGAAACCGAATGAAATCAGTGGAATTGGCCTATCAGGAGCTCGTCGACGGTCTGCATTCGTCGGCGGCAGAATCGGAGTTCGGGCGCGTCGGCCAGCGTGTCGCCGAGAATATGGGCTTCCGGTACTTCGCCTATCTCGGCTTTGGCGAAACCGATCCGGTTTTGATCTCGTCCTATCCCAAACGATGGAGCGAGCATTATTTTGCGGAAGGCTATCAGAACGTCGATCCGGTGGTCGCCTTCGCGCGAAGCGGGCGCTTCACGTTGCAGTGGACTCGCGAGGCCGCGCATCAGTTTCCGCTGCGAGCCCAGAAGCGGCTTTTCGACGACGCAGACGAGTTCGGCATCCGCCATGGCGTCTCTGTCGCGATCGCCGGCGGCTTCAATCGTTTTGCCGCCTTCACCTTCGCTGTCGACGAAGTCAGTTCAGCACATGGAAGGATGGTCACTGAAGCGAATGACATCGTCCAGTTGATCGGGCTAACATTCCACGCGCACGCCGATGCGAAATTGGGGCTGCGGTCTCCGCGCAATGAGGATGCGCTGCTGACCCAGCGCGAGCGGGAGTGCCTGACATGGGCTGCTCGCGGCAAATCGATGGAGGCGACCGCCATGATTATGGGGGTTACGCCACGGGCGGTGAAGTTCCACCTAGATAACGCCAGGGCGAACCTTGGGGCCGAGACCCTGCCGCAGGCGGTGGCGATTGCACTGAGAGGAAGGACGATAACATAAGACTCGCTATGCCGCTGGGATGCGGATTTGGTGGCTGTTGGCGATGTGAGTCGGACATGTTCCCCCTAAAGTTCACACTGTGAGCGCTCGAATTGGGACACGCTTTCTCAACGGCTTTTCATGGCGGGCTATTGAAGCACACAGCGGATCAGCATGCTCCTAGTATGCTGATATTGCTAAAGGACCTCGAAAGCTCGTTTGCGTTCGCGTTGCCGCGCGGGCTAGTGCGTTAAGATTCTGTTAACCTCATTTTTGTTGTGCGAGCGAGAGAATCGGACATACTGGCGCCAAATCGGCAAAAGATGCCGAATTGGCGCTATTTGGTCTGGCATCCGAAATATGAACGCTCTCGCTCCGTTCGAGTTTGACGATAAAATTCTTCAGCAGGGCGCAGAGATCTCGCGCAAGCTTAATCAACTTCGCCTGGAGAAATTTCCGCCCAACGCCCAGAAGACGCTGAGGCGTTTCCCTATGGCGGAGGTCGCCCACTATCTCGGCGTCAGCCCCAACAATCTCAAGCGCCTGCACCTTGAAGGCAAGGGGCCGGAGCCTTCGACTGTGGCCGGGGGGCGCCGCTTCTATACCGCTGAACAAATGCTCGACCTGCGGCATTATCTCGACAAGAACGGCCGGTCTGAGGTCAAAAAATACGTCCCTCACCGTAAGCCGGGT